>Ga0210040_10003679_pt1 | contig 20576 bp, 17 predicted proteins | sample CryGeyCG12114_NA_FD_185462 | JGI IMG/M metagenome (GOLD analysis project Ga0210040, IMG submission 185462) | Groundwater microbial communities from aquifer - Crystal Geyser CG19_WC_8/21/14_NA (SPAdes) (version 2) | ecosystem: Environmental > Aquatic > Deep subsurface > Groundwater | place: USA... | reverse complement strand
ACCCCGATGACCCCACGCTGGTGCCGCCGATGCCCGAAGGTGCGCCGCACACGCGACCTTCGGCGGAGGACGCGGCGCATCTGCTGATCCGCCAGGTGCGTGCGCATCCGGGCGAGATCACGGTCGTCACCGCCGGGCCGCTGACCAACATCGCGCTCGCCGTCCGCCTCGCCCCCGACCTGCCGGCGCTCGCCAAGGAGATCGTCATCGAGGGCGGCGGGCTCGACCTCCAGCGCGCGCGCGTCACCGGCAACACCGATTATGCGACCGACTTTAACTTCATCTTCGACCCCGAAGCCGCGCACATCGTGCTCACCTCACCGTGGAAGAGGATCACGCTGCTCGGCAACGTCACGGGCAGTGTGAAGATGACCGAGGCGCTGAAGGCGGGGATCGCCGCGTCGGGCACGCCGGTGGCCCGCTATTTCGGCGCCTATGCCAAGGTCGGCCAGCCGCTGTGGGACGAGATGACGGCCGCCGTCGCTGTCGATCGATCGCTGGTGACGCGGGAGCTCATAGCTCGCATGGATGTAGACCTCATGCCCGGTGCCAATTACGGGGCCGCGCAGATCTGGAAGGACGAGTTCGCCCCACACGCGGGCGAGCAGACGGTTCATATCGTCGAGGCGATCGATGCCGACCGCTTTGTCGCGACCTTCGCGCAACAGGCGTCGCGATGAAGGCAATGCTCGATCGCCGCTTTCATCTGGAGGCGCGCGGCTCCACCGCGTTACGCGAGTGCGTCGCGGGGCTGACCAGCTTCATGGCGGCGGCCTATCTGGTGGTGGTGATCCCCGGCCTGCTCGCGAGCGCCGGCATCGACAAGGGCGCGGCGACCACCGCGACCATCCTCGTCATCGCCGGCGGCAGCCTTGCCATGGGCCTCTACGCCAACCTGCCGTTCATCGTCGGGCCGGGGCTCGGCGGGTCGGCGATCCTCGGGCTGACGCTGGCGCAGGTCGAGCATGTGCCGTGGCCGGCGGGCATGGGCATCGCGCTCCTGTCCGGCATTCTCTTCCTGGTGTTGACGCTCACCGGCGCGCGCGAGCTGGTGGTGCGGCTGGTGCCGGTGCAGATCAAGCTCGGGCTCGGTGCCTCGATCGGCCTGTTTATCGCTTTGCTCGGCTGCCGCGATGCCGGCATGGTGGCGATCAGCGCCAAGGGCGACGCACTCGCGCTGGGCGACTTTTCGCAAGCCGGCCCGATCGCCGCGCTGATCGGGCTAGCCGTGGCGGTGGCGCTGCAGGTGCGCAAGGTGCCGGGCGGCGTGCTCGCCGGCATCGTTGCCGCCACGATCGCTGGCATTCCGCTCGGGCTCACCAAGCTGGCCGGGGCGCCGATCGCGCTGCCGCATGGGCTCGGTGCCGTCGCGTTCCAGGTCGACCTGCCGGCCGCGCTGACGATAGCGGCGCTCCCGTACCTCTTCGCCTTCTTCGCCGGCGAGTTCTTCTCCACACTGGGCACCACGCTCGCAGTGGGAGCCAAGGCGTCGTTGACGGATGCCAAGGGCGATCTGCCCGGGATCGAGCGGCCGTTTCTGGTGGACTCGCTCGCCGCGACGATCGGACCGCTGATCGGCATTCCGTCGGGCACCGCGCTGGTCGAATCCGCCGCGGGGGTGGAGGCCGGTGGCCGCACCGGGCTGACCGCGGTGGCGGCGGCGGGATGCTTCCTGCTGACGCTGTTTCTCACTCCCCTTGCCATGGCGATCCCCCGCCAGGCGACGGCGCCTGCGCTGATCCTGATCGGCATCTCGATGCTGGGCACGATCCGGCATGCCGCCGGCGACGATCTCGCCGATCTGCTGCCGGCCATGGTCATGGTCCTGATCACCCTCATCGCCAACAGCTTCGGCACCGGCATCGCCGCCGGCATCCTGGTGCACGTGCTGGTGCAGATCCTGGCGGGGCGCTGGCGCACGCTGCCGGTGGGCCTGGTGATCCTCGCCGTACCGCTCGGCTATTACTTCTACGTCGCCGCAACCAGCCACCGCTGACGCGCCGGCATTCCACGAGGCCTCATGCCGATCTCAATCCAAGACACGCTCGCGACCGTGCCGCCCGCGCGCACCGGCCGCACCGTGACCACCGACCAGCGCGCTTTTTTCCATGCCATCCCCAAGGTGGAACTGCACTGCCATCTGCTTGGCGCGGTCCGCCGCGACACGTTCTTCTACCTTGCCGCCAAGCACCGGGCACCGCTGAGCGACGCGGAGATCGCCGGATTCTACGCGCGCGGCACCAAGCCGGTCGGGGTGCTTCACACGTTGCGTGCGCTGGAGCGCCACCTGTTGCTCGATCCCGCCGACTTCGCACGCATCGCCTATGAGTATCTGGAGGATGCGGCGGCCGAGAACGTGCGCCATGCCGAGTTCTTCTGGAATCCGACGGCAACGCTGCGCGACACCGGCCTCCCCTATGGCGAGGTACAGGCCGCGATCGTGGACGGCATCGCACTCGCGGAGGCCGATCACGGCATCAGCGGCCTGCTGATCCCCTCGATCGACCGCGAAGCGCCCCCGGAGGATGCATTGGCGATGATCGAGCAGATGCTTGAGCATCGCCACCCCAAGGTGCCGGGCATCGGCATCGACTATCGGGAAGTGGACCGCCCGCCCGAACTGTTCGCGCCGGCCTACGCGCTGGCACGGAAGAACGGGCTGCGCGCGACCGCGCATGCGGGCGAGTTCGGCATGCCGTGGAGCAATGTTGAAACGGCGCTGGAGGTGCTCGGCGTCGATCGTATCGACCATGGCTACACCATCATCGACAATCCCGAGCTGGCCCGGCGCTATGCCGCGCGCGGGGTGCTGTTCACGATCGTGCCGACCAACTCCTACTACCTGCGCACCCTGCCGCCAGAGCGCTGGGCGGCCGAGCACCCGATCCGTCGCATGGTGGAGCTGGGCCTCGATCTGCACCCCAACACCGACGATCCCACGCTGCACCATGTCGGCCCTGCCGGCGCGTGGGAGCTGCTCTACAGCCATCTCGGGCTCGACATCGCCGACCTCCGTCGCATGATGCTGGCCGGCATTGCCGGCAGTTGGGCAAGCGAGGCGCAGCGGCGCGCCTGGGCGGCGGAATGGCCGGCGCTGTTCGATGCGGCGGCGGCCGACCTCGGCTGGGAGCCCTCGGCACTGTGACAGGTGAAACCGCCGCCGTCGTCCGCCTCAGCCAAGCCGCAGCCGCCGCGGTGCCGCCCGCCACGGTCGCGATGGCGAAGCTGTGCGTGCTCGACTGGTTCGGCCTGGCGCTCGCCGGCGCGGACGAGCCGCCGGCCGCCATCCTGCGCGAGCAGGCATTGGTGGAGGGAGCGGCGCCGGTGGCGAGCGTACCCGGTTTCGGGCGGCGCTTCAGCGTCCGTCAGGCGGCGCTGATCGGCGGCGTCGCCGGCCATGCGCTGGACTATGACGACGTCAGCCTTGCCATGCACGTGCATGCGACGACGGTGATCCTGCCCGCCGTTCTGGCGCTGGCCGAGGCGCGCGGACTCGGCGGCCGCGCGGTGATCAAAGCCTTCGTGGCGGGATATGAAGCGGCCGGCATGATCGGCACATGGCTCGGCTCGGCACCCTATGACCGCGGCTTCCATATGACCGGCACGCTTGGCGCGCTCGGCGCCGCGATGGCCTGCGCGCACCTTATCGGTCTCGACGAGGAAGGCTGCGCCGGCGCGCTGGGGCTGGCCGCCAGCCAGGCGGCGGGGCTGAAGGCGCAGTTCGGGACCATGGCGAAGCCGCTGCACGCAGGCCGCGCCGCCGAGGCGGGCGTTCAGGCGGCGCTCTGGGCGGAAGCCGGTATGACCGCACGCCTCGACATCCTGGAAGCGGCGCAGGGCTACGCGGCCACCCAGGCCGGCCCGGTCGACGGGGCGATCGCGTGGAACGGTTACGAGCTCGACCGCAATCTGTTCAAGTTCCACGCCGCGTGCTTCGGGACGCATGGCACCATCGAAGCGATCGGCGCGCTTCGCCGCGCCGGATTGCGCGCGCAAGAGGTGCGCTCGGGATCGGTGAAGGTCTTCGCCGGGCTCGACGCCATGTGCAACATCGCCGCGCCGCTGTCGGGCACGCAAGCCAAGTTCAGCCTGCGCTTCGCCGCCGCCCTGGCGCTCGCCGGCATGGATACCGCCGATCCCGCCTTATACGACGGTGCCCTGACCACCCGGCCCGACCTGGGGGAACTACGCGCCGCCACCATGGTGGAGCTGGCGCCCGCCGGCTGGCCGGAGGACCTGACGGAGGTCCGAGTGGAGCTGCACGACGGCCGCACCCTTGTCGCTCGCCACGACACCAGCATCTCACCGCCGCTGTCGCAGGTAGGGCCGGCGCTGCACGCCAAGTTCCGCGCCCTGTTGAAATCGCGTCTGCCCACGGCCTCGCGCGACTTGATCGTCGGCCGCATCGGCGAATTGGAAACGCTGGAGACTCTGCTGCCGCTGATGTCCGCTGTGGAGTTCGGCAGATGCCCCGCCGAACCGGAATCAGCGTCCGCTTGTCGCGGGAGTAGCATTACCGTCGCGGGCGCGTTGCGAAACGATGGCGCGACCACGTTGGCGCGATGCAGCACGACGCTTGCAAGTAGCGGGGCCTTCGAAGAAGCTGGGTGCTTCGCGGCAGGAGATCGAACGTGACGACGACCGATCGAAGTCTCGCTACCGGTTTGGCAACCGCGCCGCTGACTTCCCGTGGCGGAGCGCGATCGGCCACGCTCGTTCGGTCGTCGATGACCAGCGGCAAGGCCGCAGCACGCGCATGAGCGAACCGGTGTGGCTCGACGAAGGGGGTGTCGCCGCGCTGGCGCTGGCCATGCTCGACCTGCACATCGCGCCGGAATGCCTCCCCGGCGTTCGCGCGAACCTCGACGCACTCGCCGCACACACACGCCGTGTCGAAAGCGAACCACCCAGCGAGGGCCGCGGATGACAGGTGCGCAGTCCGCCATCGCGATCGCATCGGCGGTGCGAGCCGGCACGCAGTCGGCGGCGGAGGTCGCGCGCGCGGCGCTGGCGCGTATCCAAGCCGGAAACCCGTTGCTCTGCGCCGTGACGCGGGTGCTGGGCGAACGCGCGTTAGCGGAAGCCGAGGCCGTTGACGCGGCAGTCGCGGCGGGACGCGATCCCGGCCCGCTCGCGGGCGTGCCTTATGCGGTGAAGGACCTGTTCGACGTGGCCGGGCTGCCGACCACGGCCGGCGCGGCCATGCTGGCCGATGCGCCGCCCTCCCCGACGGACGCGGAAGCGCTGCGCCGGATGCGCGCGGCGGGTGCCGTCCTGGTCGCGACGTGCAACATGGACGAATTCGCCTACGGCTTCGCAACGGTGAACGCCGCTCACGGCACCACGCGCAATCCGCATGATCCCGAGCGACTCGCGGGAGGATCGTCGGGCGGCTCGGCGGCGGTCGTCGCCGCCGGCATGGTGCCGGTTGCGCTCGGATCCGACACCAACGGCTCGATCCGGGTGCCCGCGGCGTTGTGCGGTGTGTTCGGGCTCAAGCCCACCCATGCCAGCCTGCCGATGGAGGGCGTGTTCCCGTTCGTCGACAGCTTCGACGACATCGGGCCGTTCGCACGGTCGGTCGCCGACCTCGAATTGGTGACGCAGGTGCTCGCGGACGGAGCGGTGGAGGGCGCCACTGCCGGGCTTCGGGTGGCACGGCTCGGCGGCTGGTTTACGCGCAATCACTCGGTCGAGGTTACGACCGGCCTCGACCGGCTTGCGGCGCATCTCGGCGGACTGGAGACGGTGGAACTGCCTCAGGTCGATCGGGCGCGATCGGCGGCGTACCTGATGACGGCGGCGGAGGGCGGCGCGCGGCACCTGCCCGAACTGCGCCGTCGCCAGCTCGCCTTCGACCCGGCGACGCGCGACCGGCTGATCGCGGGCGCGATGCTGCCGGCCTCGGCGATGATCGCCGCACAGGGTTTTCGGGAGCGCTTCCGCGCCGCCGCGCTTCGCCTGTTCGAGCACCACGACGTGCTGGTGGCCCCCTGTGTCGGCGACGTCGCGCCCCGCATCGACGATCCGACCGTCACTGTCGACGGGGAGCGGGTAGCCGCCCGCGCGCACCTCGGCCTGTTCACCCAGCCGATCAGCTTTATCGGTCTGCCGGTGATCGCGGCGCCTCTGGCGGTGCAGTCCCTGCCGCTGGGGGTGCAACTGATCGGGCGCCCCGGCGGCGAGGCGGCGCTCTTCGCGCTCGCGCGGTCGCTGGAGCAGGCCGGCGTCCTTGCCGCGCCGATGCCGATGAGCGCCCCGGCATGACGGACTTGCGCGGTCCAGCATCGCCGATCGGCTGGCTCGACCGCCGCTTCGACCTGGCGGCGCGGGGCAGCAGCGCACACACGGAGGTGCTGGCAGGCCTCACCACCTTCCTGACGATGGCCTACATCATCGCGGTGAACCCGGCGGTGCTGGGCCAGGCGGGAATGCCCGTCGCCGCCGTGGCCGCCGCAACCTGCTTTGCGGCCGGGGTGGCGAGCATCGCCATGGGATTGGTCGCCAACGTGCCGCTCGCGCTGGCGCCGGGCATGGGGCTCAATGCCTATTTCAGTTTCACGGTGGTGCAGCAGATGGGCGTGCCCTGGCCGGTCGCGCTGGGCTGCGTCTTCGTGTCGGGTGCCGTGTTCCTGCTGCTGACGCTGGTCGGGTTGCGGCAGATGATCATCGCCGCGATCCCGCCGCACCTGTTTGCCGCGACCGCGGGCGGCATCGGGCTGTTCATCGGCTTCATCGGCCTGCGCAATGCCGGACTGGTGGTGAGCAATCCGGCAACGGGGGTGGCGCTGGGCGATCTCCATGCGCCCGGCGCGCTGCTCGCGATCCTGGGGCTGGTGATGATCGCGGCGCTCACCGCCTGGCGCGTGCGGGCTGCGATGCTGATCGGGATCGCCGCGATGACGCTGGTCGGCTGGGCGACGGGGGTCGCCAGCTTTCAGCTTCAGCCCTACTCCCTGCGTGCGCTTGGCGACACCGCGTTCCGGCTCGACCTTGCCGGCGTCTTCGGTGGTGCAGGGCGGCACGGCCTTGGCCTCTTGGAAGTGCTGTTCGTGTTCCTGTTCGTGGACCTGTTCGACAATCTCGGCACGCTCGTCGCCGTCACCCGGCGTGCCGGGCTGGTTGACGCGGAGGGCAGGATCGCCCGGCTCAACCCGATCCTGTTCACCGATGCCGTCGCCACCATGGTGGGTGCGCTTGCCGGCACCAGCACCGTCACCAGCTATGTGGAAAGCGCCGCGGGGGTCCAGGCCGGCGGGCGCACGGGCCTGACGGCGATCGTCACCGGCGTGCTGTTCCTTCTTGCGATGTTCGCCGCGCCCTATGCGCAGGCGGTGCCGCTGGCCGCGACGGCACCGGCGCTGATCCTGGTGGGCGCGCTGATGATGGCGCCGCTCGCCGACATCCGGTGGGATGAGCCGGAGGCGGCGATCCCCGCCTTTCTGACCGTGGCGACGATCCCCCTCACCTTCTCGATCGCGAATGGGCTCGGGTTCGGCATCACCGCTCACGCTCTGCTCAAGATCGCGCGCGGGCGGGTCGGGCGTGACGACACGTTGCTGGTGATCCTGGCCGCCTTGTTCGTGGCCCGGTTTGCCTGGCTGGCGGCGGGCTGATGCTGCACACGGCATCAAGCCTCGGCGGAATGGTCACCGCGCCGCACCACCTCGCCGCTCAGGCAGGCCTCGGCGTGCTGCGCGACGGCGGCAATGCCGTGGAGGCGGCGGTGGCGGTCGCCGCGTCTCTGGCGGTGGTCTATCCGCATATGACGGGAATCGGCGGTGACGGCTTCTGGCTGATCGCCGAGCCCGACGGGCGCACGCATTCGGTGCACGGCTGCGGCGCCGCCGCTGCACGGGCAGACCTGACGCTTTACGGCAACCGCACGAGCATTCCCTGGCGAGGCCCCCTCGCGGCAAACACGGTGGCCGGAACTGTGTCGGGGTGGGAAACGGCGCTCGCCACGAGCGGCACCACCCTGTCGCTGGAGCGGCTGCTTGCCGATGCGATCCGCCACGCGGAGAACGGCGTAGTAGTAACGGCGGGCGGCGCAGCCGTTGCCGCTGTCAAGGGCCCCGAACTCCGCAGCCAGCCGGGCGCTTACGCAAAAACGTTCGAGCCCGCAGGCAAGCCCCTTCGCGCCGGCGAGGTGCTGCGTCAGCCCCGGATGGCCGAGACGCTGCGGCGGCTGACTCTCGAGGGGCTGGACGCGTTCTACCGCGGCGATCTCGCCGTCGACATCGCGGAGGACCTGGCCGAGGTCGGCAGCCCCGTCTCGCAAAACGACCTGGCGGCACACCGCGCCGAACGCCCGGCACCGCTGCACGCCACCATGGGGGGCGCGCGGCTGTTCAACACCGCGCCGCCGACGCAGGGCCTCGCCTCCTTGCTGATCCTGGCCCTGTTCGACCGGCTCGACGTCGAGGAGGTCGAGGGCTTCGCGCACCTCCACGGGCTGGTCGAGGCGACCAAGCAGGCGTTCCTGATCCGTGACGCCCATGTCGGTGACGTGGCGCACATGACCCTCGACGCACAGGCGCTGCTGGCGGACGCCGCAAGACTTGACGAGCTGGCGGCGCGCATCGATTCGCGCTCGGCGCTGCCCTGGCCGCAGCCCTCGCCGCCGGGCGACACCTGCTGGTTCGCCGCCGCCGACGCCGAGGGCCGCGTCGTCAGCGCCATTCAGTCGACCTATTTCGAGTTCGGCTCGGGTGTGGTGCTGCCCCGCACCGGCATCACCTGGCAGAATCGCGGCAGCTGCTTTCGGCTGGCGGAGGATGGCTGGAACGCCCTGAAACCAGGGCGCAAACCGTTCCATACGCTCAATCCCGCCCTGGCGCGGTTCGATGACGGTCGGGTCATGGCATACGGCACGATGGGCGGCGAAGGGCAGCCGCAGACACAGGCGGCGATCTTCACCCGCTATGCGCTCGGCGTCGGGTTGCAGGAGGCGGTGACGCGGCCGCGCTGGCTGCTCGGGCGCACCTGGGGCGAGGAGAGCACCAGCTTAAAAGTGGAAAGCCGCTTCGATCCGGTGCTGGTGCTGGCGCTACGGGATGCCGGGCATCAGGTTGAAGTGCTGGAGCCGTTCACCAGCGTCATGGGCCATGCCGGCGCGATCGTGCGGCACCCGGGCGGCGTGCTCGAAGGGGCGACCGACCCGCGCAGCGACGGGGCAGTGGCGGCATGGTGACCGAACCGACCGGCGGCGCCCGCGCCGTGGCGCGCTGCGACTTCCTCGGCGAAGCGCCCTACAGCGACACGCCCGGCATGCTGTTCCGCAGCTATCTGTCCCCCGCCTTCGCGCGCACGCAGGAGGCGATCGGCGGTTGGATGGCGGCGGCCGGGATGCGCGTCAGCCTCGACGCGGCCGCCAATCTGGTGGGGCGCTATGACGGTACGGACGCGAACGCGCCGGCGCTGCTGATCGGCAGCCATATCGACAGCGTGCGGGATGCGGGCCGCTATGACGGGCCGCTCGGCGTCATGCTCGGCATCGAGTGCGTCGCGACGCTGCACGCCGCCGGAAGACGCATGCCCTTTGCGGTCGAAGTGATCGCGTTCGGCGACGAGGAAGGCTCGCGCTTCCCCGCCTCGATGCTGACCAGCCGCGCGGTGGCGGGAACGCTGGATCCGGCAGCGCTTCAGGTGGCGGATGCCGGTGACGTCGCGCTCACCGACGCGCTGACGGCATTCGGGTGCAACGCCGCCGACTACCACCGCGCGGCGCGACCGCCGGGATCGGTGCTCGCCTATCTCGAAGCGCACATCGAGCAGGGACCCGTACTCGAAGCCGAGGACCTGCCGGTAGGGATCGTCACGGGCATCGCGGCGCAACTGCGGTTTCGTATCGAGGTGACGGGCACCGCAGGCCATGCCGGTACGACCACCATGGCGCTGCGCCGCGATGCGTTAACCGGCACGGCCGAGATGGTCCTGGCGGCCGAGATCATTGCGCGCGCCGACGACAGCGATCTCGTTGCGACCGTAGGCGCCATCGCGGCGCAGCCGGGGGCCGCGAACGTCATTCCCGGCGCGGTGACGTTCACGCTGGACGTCCGCTCCGGAGATCAAGGCCGGCGTGACGCGGCTGCGGACGCGATGCTGGAGCAGTTCAGGACAATCTCCGACGCGCGCGGCCTCGGCATCGTTGTCGAGCAGGTCAACGACCTGCCCCCCAGCCCCTGCGACCGCCGCTTGTCGGACCTGCTCGCCGATGCGGTTCGGGAACACGGCATCGTGCCGCGCCGACTGGTGAGCGGCGCCGGCCACGACGCGATGATCATGGCCGCGCTTTGCCCCACGGCCATGCTGTTCATCCGCTGCGCCGGCGGCGTCAGCCACAATCCTGCCGAGGCCGTGGAGGTGCGCGACGTCGAGATCGCGCTCGCCGCGATGCGCGGCTTCATCGATCGTTTGGGAGCTTCCTGTGCCGCTTGAGCTGACCTCCGGCCTGTTCGGCGAGATCGATCCGCCCCATCGCCTGCTGATGGGGCCGGGACCGGTCAACGCGCATCCCCGTGTGCTGCGCGCGATGTCGGCCGATCTCCTGGGCCAATTCGACCCTGAGATGACCGGCTACATGGAACAGGTCATGGCGCTGTACCGCCCGATCTTCGGGACGCAGAACCGCTGGACGTTCCTGATCGACGGCACCGCGCGAGCGGCGATCGAGGCGGCTCTGGTCTCGCTAGTCGCCCCCGGCGAAACGCTGCTGGTGATCGACTTCGGCCGTTTCGGCCTGCTGCTGAAGGAGATCGGCGATCGGATCGGGGCGAGGATCGAGATGGTGTCGGCGCCCTGGGGTGAGACGGTGCCGCTCGACCAGGTCGCCGCCGCGATTGCGCGCACGGGGCCGCGGGTGGTGGCGTGCGTCCATGGCGACACCTCGACCACCATGGCACAGCCGCTCGACGGACTGGGTGAGCTCTGCCGCGCCGCGGGCGCCTTCTCCTATATCGACGCCACCGCGACGATCGGCGGTATGGCGATCGAAGCCGGTCGCTGGGGGGTCGACGTGGTCACCGGCGGCTTGCAGAAGTGCCTGGGCGGGCCGTCGGGCTCGGCGCCGATTACCGTCTCGGATCGCGCGGCCGAGCACATCCTGGCGCGCCGCCATGTCGAGGCAGGGATCGCGCGCGCGGACCTCGCGAACGGCTCCGGGCCACGCATCGCCTCCAACTATTTCGACCTCGCGATGGTGATGGATTATTGGTCCGAAAAGCGGCTCAATCACCACACCGAAGCGACGTCCATGCTGTACGGCGCCCGGGAAGCGGCGCGGGTCGCGCTTGGCGAGGGTCTGGAGGCGCGCTTCGCGCGTCACGCTGCAGCCGGCCGCGCTGTGGTCGCGGGCGCCCGCGCGCTAGGACTGACCGTGTTCGGCGACGACCGCCATCGCATGACCAACGTGACCGGCATCGTCATTCCCGCCGGCGTGGACGGCGAGGCGGTGCGTCGGCGCATGCGGGAAGACTTCGAAATCGAGATCGGCACCGCCTTCGGCCCGCTCGCGGGGCAGATGTGGCGGATCGGGGCGATGGGCTACAACGCCATGAAGCACAAGGTAGCGATTACGATGGCGGCGCTAGAGGCGGTGCTGCGCGCCGAAGGCTTCGCGGCGCCGGCCGGAGCGGGCGTCGATGCGGCGCTGGAGGCGTGGCAGGCATGACCCGCGACCTGATCGGCTATGGCGCGACCCCGCCCGAGGCGCACTGGCCCGGCGGCGCGCGCGTCGCCGTGCAGTTCGTCATCAATTATGAGGAAGGCGCCGAGAACTCGGTGCTCAACGGCGATGCGGGATCGGAGGCGTTCCTGTCCGAGATGGTCGGCGCCGCCAGCCACCCGGCGCGCGCCATGGCGATGGAAAGCCTCTACGAATATGGCAGCCGCGCCGGCTTCTGGCGGCTCCACCGCCTGTTCACGACAAGGAATGTGCCCGTCACCGCATTCGGCGTCGCCAAGGCGATGGAGGCCAATCCGGATGCGGTGGAGGCGATGCTCGCGGCAGACTGGGAGATCGCCAGCCACGGGCTACGCTGGATCGATTATCAGGCCGTTCCCGAGGACGTCGAACGCTCGCACATCGGCGAGGCGGTCGCGCTGCACACGCGCCTCACCGGCACGCGCCCGCTTGGCTGGTATCAGGGCCGCACCTCGCCCAACACAGCGCGGCTGGTCGCGGAGGAAGGCGGCTTCGTCTACGACGCGGACAGCTATGCCGACGACCTGCCCTACCGCAATGGCCATGGGCAGTTGGTGGTGCCCTATACGCTCGACGCCAACGACATGAAAATGGTGGCGCTCAACGGCTTCACCGAGGGCGAGCAGTTCTTCCGCTACCTGCGCGACACGTTCGACCAGCTGCGCGACGAGGGCGGGCGGATGATGTCGGTCGGGCTCCACGGCCGCATCGCCGGACGGCCGGCGCGGGCACGTGCGGTGGCGCGGTTCCTCGGTCATGTGCTCGGCTCGGGCGACGCATGGATCGCGCGGCGCATCGACATCGCCCGCCACTGGCAGGAGGTGCACCCCGCATGACGATTGACGATCCGCAGGTGGTGGCGGAGGTTCGCGCAGCCTTTGACGCCTATGAGCGCGCGCTTATGGCCGACGATATTCCAGCGATGGACCGGCTGTTCCACGATGCGCCGACGACCATCCGCTACGGCGTCGGCGAGGTTCTGTACGGGATCGAGGAAATCCGTGCCTTCCGCAAAGGCCGCGGCGGGTCGCCGCAGCGGCGGCTGGGACGCGTCGAGATCCACGCCTTCGGCCCCGACCACGCCACCGCCAACGCCGAGTTCTTCCGCGACGGCAGCGACCGGCGCGGCCGCCAGAGCCAGATTTGGGTGCGCTTCCCCGATGGCTGGAAGGTCGTCGCGGCGCACGTCTCCCTCGAAGGAACGACGTCGTGACTGCACTGTTCGAGCACTCGCCCTGGGTGGAGGCGCGCGCCGATGCCGCGGCCTCGTCGGGTGACCGCCACGCGGACCTGATGGCCGTCGTCCACGCCGCCAGCGCCGACGAGCAGCTCGCCCTGATCCGCGCCCACCCCGAGCTCGCGGGCAAGGCCGCGATCGACCGCACGCTGACGGAAGCGTCGGCGGCGGAACAATCCTCCGCGGGGCTCGACCAGCTGACTCCGGAGGAGTTCAGCCGCTTCCATACGCTCAACGCCGCCTATCGCGAGAGGTTCGGCTTTCCCTTCATTATCTGCGTCCGGCTGACCGACAAGGCTGGCATTCTCGCTGCCATGGAACGCCGGCTCGACAACGACCGCGACGCGGAGATCGCCACCGCGCTGGCCGAGATCGGCCACATCGTCCGGCTGCGGCTGGAGCCGGTGGCGTGAGCGGCCTCGCTGCGCTCGAAGCGCGCCTGGCCTGCGATCTCGCTTGCCTCGACATCGGCGGGCCCGACTGGCTCGCGCCGCGCTTCCACCCCGATGGCCATGTCTACGACGTCGCCATCGTCGGCGGCGGCCAGAGCGGGCTCGGCGCCGCCTTTGCGCTGAGAACGGAGCGCGTCTCCAACGTCGTCGTCATCGACGAGAACGCGGCCGGCTATGAGGGTCCGTGGGACACCTATGCCCGCATGCGCACGCTGCGCACGCCCAAGCACCTGACCTCGATCGACATGGGTGTGCCGAGCCTCACCTTCCGCGCCTGGTGGGAGGCGCAGCACGGCGCGGCTGGCTGGGATGCGCTCGGCAAGATCGGCCGGGGCGACTGGATGGCGTATCTGCGCTGGTATCGCGCCGTGCTCGACCTGCCGGTGCGGAACGACACGCGCCTGACCCTGATCGAGCCTGTGGAAGATGGGCTGCACCGCCTGCACCTCGACGGCCGGCCGCCGGTGCTGGCGCGCAAGGTGGTGCTGGCGACCGGCATCCAGGGCGGCGGCGAGTGGCACGTGCCGCGCTTCATCGCCCACACCCTGCCCCGCCACCTCTACGCGCACACCTCCGAAGCGATCGACTATCGCGTGCTTGCCGGCCGCCGGGTCGCGATCCTCGGGGCCGGCGCCTCCGCGTTCGACAACGCGAGTGCGGCGCTGCATGCCGGCGTGGCGGCGGCGCACGTCTTCGTCCGCCGCCCGAGCCTGCCCCGGGTCAACCCGATCCGCTTCATGGAAGCCTCCGGAATGATCCGGCGCTATCCCGCGCTGGATGACGCCGGCAAGTACGCGGTGATGGCGTCGTTCTTCGACCGGGTACAGCCGCCCACTGCCGATATGTTCGAGGAGGCGGCGAGCTTCGCCGGTTTCGCGCTCCATCTCGGCAGCCCCTGGAATGAGGTGCGCGAGGTGGACGGCATGGCGGAGGTCACGACCCCGACAGGCCGGCACCGCTACGACCTGCTGGTGTTGTCGACCGGGCTGGTGACCGACCCGGCGCTGCGCCCGGAGTTGGCGCTGGTGCATGACGGCATCGCCCGCTGGCGCGACCGCTTCGCCCCGCCCGAGGAGCTCCGCAATCCGGTGATCGACGCCCATCCCTATCTTGGCCCGGGATTCGAGTTCCTGCCGCGCGAGCCGGAGCACGCAGGCTCGCTCCATGGCCTCTATGGCTTCAACTATTCGGCGCTGATCAGCCAGGGCCTGTCGGCGGCGGCGTTGTCGGGGCTCAAGCACGCCCTGCCCCGCCTCGCCCGTGCCGTCGCCGACACGCTGTTCCGCGACGACGAGACCGCGATCCTGCGCCGCTTTCTCGATTATGCGGACGTCGAGTTCGCGGCGGAATGGCCGCGCGGGGAGGAGGCTGCGGCATGACCGGACTGACGACCCACGTGCTCGACACGATGCACGGTTGCCCAGCCGCAGGCATGTCCGTCCGGCTGACGCGCGGAGCAACCCTGCTGTACGAGGGCACGACCGACGCCGGCGGTCGCTGCCCCGGGCTCCTCGGCGAGGAGGCGCTGGCAGCGGGCGCGTACCGGCTGGAGTTCGGCGTCGCCGCCTATTTCCGCGCGCGCGGCGTCGCCTTGCCCGAGCCGCCCTTCATCGACGTGGTGGCGATCGATTTCGGCGTCGCGGAGCCGGACGGCCACTACCATGTGCCGCTGCTCGTCTCGCCGTTCAGCTATTCGACCTACCGGGGCAGCTGACATGGAGAACGCGATCCGTTTCCTGCTCGACGGCGAGGTCGTCACCGTCGAGCAACCCGATCCGCAGGCCACCGTGCTCGACCTGCTGCGCACGCGCCTGCGACGCACCGGCACCAAGGAAGGCTGCGCCGAGGGCGACTGCGGCGCCTGCACGGTGTTGCTCGGCGAGGGCAAGGGCGAAACCGTGCGCTGGCGCGCAGTCAACGCCTGCATCCTGTTCGTGCCGATGCTCGACGGCAAGGCGCTGATGACGGTGGAGAGCGTCGGCAAACCCGGCGCACTCCACCCGGTGCAGCAGGCCCTGGTGGAGCATCACGGCTCGCAATGCGGCTTCTGCACGCCCGGTTTCGTGATGTCGTTGGTCGGCCGCAGCATCGGCGCGCTCGGCACCGAAGGGCAGCCCGTGGCGGACGTCATCGGCGGTAATCTGTGCCGCTGCACGGGCTATGGACCTATCCTGGCGGCCGGCGAAGCGGTGGCCGCGGCGGCGCGCGACGACTCCGACACCGCGGCGGCGCTGGCCAGGATCGCGCGGGCGGGCGGCGGCAAGGGCTGGTTCGCCCCGCGCACGGGCGATGAACTCGCCGCGCTTCTCCTCGATCATCCCGAGGCGCGGATCGTCGCAGGGGCGACCGACGTCGGCCTCTGGGTGACCAAGCAGCACCGCTCGCTCGGCACCACGGTGTTCATCGGCGACATCGCCGACCTCCAGTTGATCGAGGAGACGCCCGACGGCCTCACGCTTGGCGCCGGCGTTCGCTACAACGAAGCGCGCGCGGCGCTGGCGCGGCTGCACCCGGCGCTGGGCGAGCTGGTCCGGCGCATCGGCGGCGTGCAGGTCCGCAACGCCGGCACGATCGGCGGCAACATCGCCAACGCCTCTCCGATCGGCGACATGCCCCCGGCGCTGATCGCGCTCGGCGCCAGCCTGACGCTGCGCCGCGGCGACGAACGGCGGACGATGCCGATCGAGGCTTTCTTCAAGAGCTACGGCGTGCAGGACCGCGCAGCGGCCGAGTTCGTCGAGAGCGTCCACATACCCCGCCCCGCACCGGACGCGTTCGTTTCGATCACCAAGCTCGCCAAACGCTTCGACAGCGACATATCGGCCGTATGCGGCGCGCTCGTCCTGCGGATCGTCGAGGGGGACGTGGCAGCCGCGCGCATCGCGTTCGGTGGCATGGCGGCCACCCCGGCACGCGCGCGCGCCTGCGAGGCGGCACTGGTCGGCCAGCCGTGGAGGTCGGCAACGGTGGACGTCGCCGCCGCGGCGCTGGCGCAGGACTTCACACCGCTCGACGACCTGCGCGGGTCCGCCGCCTATCGCCTGCGCGTGGCCGGCAACCTGCTGCGCCGCATCGTGGCCGAACAGGCCGGCGCGGCGGTCAGCGTCCTCGACCCGGAGCTTGCCCATGGCTGACGCCGATCCGCCCCGCGAACGCGTCGTCGGCCGCTCGGTGCCGCATGACAGCGCGGTGCCGCACGTCACCGGCACGGCAACTTATGTCGATGATCTGCCCGAGCCGCCGGGCATGCTGCACCTCGCCTTCGGCATGGCGGCGGAGGGGCATGCCCGGCTCGCCGCACTCGATCTCGACGCGGTGCGCGAGGCTCCCGGCGTCGCCGCCGTGTTCACCGCCGGCGACATTCCAGGGACGAACGATGTCAGCCCGGTCGCCGGAGACGACCGGCTGTTGGCGGAGGACACGATCCTTTTCCCCGGCCAGCCGCTGTTCCTGGTGGCGGCTGATAGCGCCATCGCCGCGCGCAAAGCGGCGCGGCTCGGCCGCGCGACGCTGGAGCTGCTACCCGCAGCCGTCACCATCGAGCAGGGCCTGGCACAGGGCCTGGAGATCGAGGCAGTGCAGCGCATGGGCCGGGGCGAGGTCGACCCCGCACTGGCGTCCGCGCCGCACCGGCTGAGCGGCGCGGTGGCGATGGGTGGCCAGGAGCATTTCTACCTCGAAGGCCAGATCGCCATCGCCACCCCCGGCGAGGACGGGCAGCTCCACATTCTGTCCTCGACGCAGCATCCCAGCGAGATCCAGCACCTCCTCGCCAAGCTGCTCAATCGCTCGCACGCCAACATCACGGTGGAAGTCCGTCGCATGGGCGGCGCGTTCGGGGGTAAGGAGACGCAGGCGGCGGGCTTCGCGGCCGCCGCAGCGCTGGTCGCAACGCTCACCGGTCGCCCGGCCAAGTTCCGGGCCGACCGCGACGACGACATGGTGCTGACCGGCAAGCGCCACGATTTCGCGATCCGCTACGATGTCGGCTTCGACGACGAAGGGCGGATCGAGGGCATCCGGATCGACATGGCGTCGCGCTGCGGTGCCACCACCGACCTGTCTCCCGCCATCAACGACCGGGCGATGTTCCACGCCGACAATTGCTACCACCTGCCCGCCGTCGAGATCGTCAGCCGGCGAGTGCGCACACACACCGTATCCAATACCGCATTCCGGGGTTTCGGCGGCCCGCAGGGGATGATGGGCATCGAGCGGGTGATGGACGCGATCGCCCACCGGCTCGGTCTCGATCCGGTCGCGGTACGCCGCGCCAACTTCTACGCGCCCGGCCGGGACCTCACGCCCTATGGCATGACGGCGGAGGACAATGTCGCACCCGACATCGTCGACGATCTCGCCGAGCGCGCAGGCTATGCAAAGCGGCTTGCTGCGGTGGCCGCCTTCAACGCCCGTTCGCCGGTCCTCAAGAAGGGACTTGCTCTAACGCCGGTCAAATTCGGGATCAGCTTCACCACCACCCACCTCAACCAGGCGGGCGCGCTGGTGCTGGTCTATGCCGACGGGTCGGTGCTGCTCAACCACGGCGGCACCGAGATGGGCCAGGGGCTGATGATCAAGCTCGCGCAGATCGTGGCGGAGGTGTTCGCGCTGCCGCTCGACCGCGTGCGGGTGTCGGCCACGCGGACCGACAAGGTGCCCAACACATCGGCGACGGCGGCCTCGTCCGGCACTGACCTCAACGGCATGGCGGCGCTTGACGCGGCGATGCGCATCCGCGAGCGGCTGGCGGCGTTCGCGGCCGAGCGGTTCGGCGGCTCCCCGGAGGACGTGCGCTTCACCCGCGAAGGCGTGTTCGCCGGCGCGGAGCTCACCCCCTTCCACCAGCTTTGCCGGATGGCGCATCTCGCCCGGGTGCCGCTATCCTCCACCGGCTTCTACGCGACGCCCAAGATCCACTACGATCGCGCCAGCCACAGCGGGCGCCCGTTTCTCTACTTCTCCTGTGGCGCGGCGCTGTCGGAGGTGGTGGTGGACACGCTGACCGGCGAGCATCGCGTGCTCGCCGTCGACATCCTCCATGACGTGGGGCGCTCGCTCAACCCCGCGATCGACCTCGGACAGGTCGAGGGCGGCTTTGTGCAGGGCATGGGCTGGCTCACCACGGAGGAGTTGGTATTCGACGAGCGCGGGCGGCTGCTCACCCATGCGCCGTCCACCTACAAGATCCCGACCGCGAGCGACCGGCCGACGCGGATGACCGTGCAGTTGTGGGAGCGCGGCCGCAACGCGGAAGCCACGATCCACCGCTCCAAGGCGGTCGGGGAGCCGCCTTTCATGCTCGCCATTTCGGTATTCTCCGCCCTCACCCAGGCCATCGCTGCGGCAGCGCCCGGCAAGGGGCTGCCGATGCTGGACGCGCCGGCGACGCCGGAGCGGGTGCTCGCCGCGATCGACGAATTGCAGGGGCGCAGTGGCTGAGTGGATGGAGGCACTCCGCGCGGCGTCGGACGACTTGCCGACCGCGCTGGTGACGGTGCTCGCGACCGAGGGGTCTGCGCCGAGGGGCGCAGGCACGCGCATGGCCGTCACCCGAGACAGTAGCGCCGGCACGATTGGCGGCGGCGCGCTGGAATTTCGCGCGATCGAACAGGCGCGCGCGATCCTGGACCACCCGCCGGGCAGCTGGCGCGTGCAGGATTATCCGCTGGGGCCGCTGCTCGGCCAATGCTGCGGCGGGCGCGTGCGGCTGATGATCGAGCGGGTCGAGCCCGCACCGGCGTGGCTCGACGCGGCTGCGGCCGGCCACGCGCTCGGGGTCGAACTGGGCGAAAAGAGCGTCAGGCGCTGCACGGTCGACGATCCAGCCGACTGGCCCCTCCCCGGCGGGCGCCAGCGGCCCGGTGTCGGCACCCGCTTTGTGGAGCCCGCGGACGAACGCCGGCGGCGGCTGCTGCTGTTCGGCGCCGGACATGTCGGACGGGCGATCGCACGATTGCTGCCGGGTGTGCCGATCGACCTCGCCTGGTTCGACAGCCGTGCCGAGGCGAGGGACACGCCAGGGGTGGCACGGGGGACGGAGGACGAGCTGGTCGCGACCGCGGCGCAGGCGGACGCCGGGTCGGCCGTGCTGATCCTGACCCACGACCACGCCCTGGACTATCGTCTCACGGCGGCGGCGTTGCGCTCCCAGGCGGCGTTTATCGGGCTGATCGGGTCGGCCACCAAGCGCGCCCGTTTCCTTTCCAAGCTAGAGGCGGACGGCCTGAACGCCGACCAGCGGGCCCGCCTCACCTGCCCGATCGGCGTAGCGGGTGTGGGCGGCAAGCGACCGGCGGTGATCGCCATTGCCGCGGCCGCGCAGCTGCTCGCGCTCGACCTTCCCCTCTCCGCCTGAGCGATCCGCCGTTCCCAAGCTCCGCTCCGACCGCTGCTCTCGACAAGGTATCCAGCCTGATGCTGAAGCGCTTCCTGGCCGTGTTCGAGCCGTTCATACTTGCTCTCCTCGGAACGGTGCTGCTCGCCACGGTGCTGCCCGCGCGTGGCGCCTGGGCGGGCGGCGTCAGCACCGCCGCGGACGCCGGCATCGTGCTCCTGTTCTTTCTCCACGGTGCCAAGCTCTCGCGCGAAGCGATCGTCGCGGGCGGGCGCAACTGGCAGCTCCATCTGACGGTGCTGGCGTCCACCTTTGTGCTGTTTCCGCTGCTCGGGTTCGGGCTGGCCAGCATGCCGTTTGTGGGCGCGTCCGTCGGAGCCGGACTGCTGTTCCTGTCGCTGCTGCCCTCGACGGTGCAGTCCTCGATCGCCTTTACCTCCATTGCGCGCGGCAACGTGGCGGCGGCGGTGTGCAGCGCATCGCTGTCCAACCTCTTGGGGATCGCCGTCACCCCGGCACTTGTGGCGCTGCTGATGGGTAGCGGCAGCACGCACGGCGGCGGAGCCTCGCTCGCCGCGATCCAAGCGATCGTACTGCAACTGCTGCTCCCGTTCGTTGCGGGCCACCTGCTTCGGCCGTGGGTGGGAGACTTTGTGACCCGGCACAAGCCGCTGCTCACCCTGGTCGACCGCGGCTCGATCCTGTTGGTGGTTTATTCAGCGTTCGGTGCCGCCGTTGTGGAGGGGCTCTGGCACCGCGTGCCGCCGAGCAGCCTTGCCCTGATCGTTCTTCTATGCACGCTTCTGCTTGCGGTGGTGCTGGCTGTGACGTGGGGCATCGGCGGGG
>Ga0210040_10003678_pt1 | contig 20577 bp, 29 predicted proteins | sample CryGeyCG12114_NA_FD_185462 | JGI IMG/M metagenome (GOLD analysis project Ga0210040, IMG submission 185462) | Groundwater microbial communities from aquifer - Crystal Geyser CG19_WC_8/21/14_NA (SPAdes) (version 2) | ecosystem: Environmental > Aquatic > Deep subsurface > Groundwater | place: USA... | reverse complement strand
ATCTATCGCAGTTTTCGGTTCAAATAAAATCACAGGAGTTTTGACTTTACCCGTTTAGGCATTTTTGGTGTGGATGTGGGCGTCGGTATGGGGGCGTTTTTTATTTTCTGCACAACTTCTGAAATTCCTTCTTAACATCTATTATTTTAAGCTTAAACAATAGCTCTAGTGACTTACCGTTTGTAATCCAGTCATAATTTGAGGTTTGCATAATGATCTCCAGCTAGAATCTTGCGTGTTCAGCATTCGACTAAGATTTCCAAAACCTTTTACTACTGAAAAGCTAATCAAAATGCTCGTGAAAATGTAGTAAATCCCATAAAGTGCTTCAATCGTCCCAACTGTGATCCCATCCAATCCACAAGTGCACGAATCCTGGGCCAATCTCGAAACTTGTTTTAATCCCATAGCAAAAATGCTAAAAGTAGAAAATGCAATGATTGATTGCAGCTCTCCACTCTGGATTAACATTTTCTCCGTCGATTCTTCTATTTCGATCCAAAAATGTGCTCAAATCGTATGAAATTAAACGTGACACTAACTCTGTGATTCGAAACAAGAAATACGTCCAAGTCCCTCCCTTTGCTGTCTTCGTTTGAGCTATCCGTTCCATTTTATAGTTCCTTGGATTTACCAATATTTTCCATAGCGACGGAGCTCTTTGTTTTCTATGACTGGCGCATTTCGGCGCCTGAATGCTTACCATGACGGTACAATAACATAAAGAGAATTCTTGAATGAGGATATCGAAAAGATGCCTAGATGATTCATGCGATTTATTCGCATAAGTTCATATTACATTATATTCTACAATAAATTGGATATTTTAGAATACCGACCGATATTCAATTAATAGCTATTGGACTAATTGGACTTTTTTTAGGATCATCAAAGTAGATTTGACGCGTAAATTTTGCCCCAGTGGCGTTGAATTAAGCATGAATATAAAATCAAAACAATGCTTAGAACAATTTTGGACAGAGTGTGGATAAGTTACACAGGGCCAAAGAATCCGCTCTCTACACTAAACTCCACACAGTCAGTCAGTCAGTGCTGTAAAGACAGGTTTCGTATTCATTAAAAAAGCTCTAATTAAATTAATACCTCAAAACCAGGAATCCATATTTTAGTTTAAACTATAGATATTCAAGAGGAAAATGAAGGAAAGAAATTATTTTAGTGTAATTATCCACCACGTTTGTTTTCCCAAATAGCAAACACCCTGACGTATGAAAAAGTTGATTTCGAAACGACTCCAAGAAAGATAGCGTGTTAAGTTACTATCATACCCGTTGCATAGGTAAAAAATGTCTTCAGCTTTTTTCGTCTAGTTATCTGGCATTTTTTATATGCCTTTAATTGTCATGGCTTATGGATTTTTTAAACGGCCAGTAAACCAAGAAATTTCTTACGGAACTTAAAAACCACAGCATTGCATGATGAGAATACCTTCTATAATTACTTGACTTTGGTCTCTATACTAAATACTTCTGGTGTTTAGTAATATAATGAGCTCTAGGTTCACATGGGTTTGTGTGCCGTAGAAATCGGAATAATTAAGTATGTCTATGATTCCTATAGACTTCACATTTTTCATTACCAGTCTGAAAAGTTTCAAGTTTTATAGAGTACACATTCTTTCCGCCGGATATGAGATTACTTAGTACAGGTTAACACGAATTGACTCAGTTTCCCACACCTTACGCGTCCTTTAAGACCATGATTCAAGGTGTACTCTTCTCTAGTTGTAGTTTGACGTTTATCATTTGGTAACTAACCAGTCTTCTTTTTCATTCTCTCTTTTGTGATTTAATATTGGTCAATATTTAAAATCACAAAAAAAATAATCCCTACAATGGACTACGACACCACGATTGCAGCCATGCAAAATGCATCAGGAGATGTGAAGACCATGTTGAAAAACTATAATAGCAGCAGTATCAGTGAACTGGTTTGGCCATTCCACGAGCCAGCATTGTTCAAACCATGGTTTTGGGAGGTAGTGCCAAGCTCCGTGGAAATTTTTTTATTTGGAAATCATACGTTCCCTTTCTACGTGGCAGCAGTATATGTGGCCCTTATTTTTGGACTTCAACATTACATGAAGGACAAGGAAGCTTTTAAGTTACGAAAATCTTTGTTTGTCTGGAATTTCCTTTTAGGCATTTTCTCCATGGTGGGATTTTATCGTGTAACTCAAGAATTTGTTACGATTATGCAACAGGGCGATGGAATTTTTAATTCTCTTTGTGTCAGGTATAAAAAATATATTGATTAACTATTGCTTTAATAGTTATAAACCGTTAAAATGACGAGAAAACAAAATATGGGATTTTTTAGGAGTTATCTGCACCCATCTGTGAAGTTTTGGGGTTTCATGTTTAGTTTATCAAAATTTGTCGAGCTGGGCGACACCATTTTCATCGTATTGAGAAAACAGAAACTTATTTTACTTCAATGGTTTCATCATGCCTTGTCCATGATATTAGCTTTTCAAGTTATTCGGTATATGGAGCCTCTTTTACGGTGAGTAGTATATGGTTATTACTTATGCCTGAAGTAACTAAATAAATAATTTGTTATTGTTTTGCGACAATAGGTGGTATGCTGTAATGAACTTCGGTAAGAGACCCTGGAATTACATTAAAATCTGTTCTCATATTTAATTAATTCTTGTATTTGTTGAAAAAACTCTATTTTTGCAGGTGTGCACGCTCTGATGTATCCATATTTCGCTCTTAAGGTGGCCTTTAATAAATTTTGTAACACAATGATAACACTATTACTACTGCGTGCTCTGGATTCAGTTCTCATTAAGTCAAAAAATTGACAAAAATTAATGCAATTAATAATATACATTTTTTTAGTGCCTGCGCGTGAAAATCCCGAGGAAAATCTCAATGACGCTTACCACCTTGCAGTTGACGCAAATGTTTATCGGAGTTGGAATCAACTTCTATACTATGTACCTTTACTGTAAGTGAATATTTCCGTTTCCTGCTTAAAATATGTTTCAAAATTTACTGAGATCCACAGTGAATTAAAATGTATTTGTTTACAATTAATTGTTTAATATAGATTCTGGAGTACCATGTGCGAGACATCCCGAGAGTATGAAATGGTTAGGTGGAGCTTATGGAACTTTTACAATACTTTTCCTAGAATTTTTTTACGTGACTTACATCGCCAAAAAGAAAACCAAAACTGCGTAAAATTATAAAGCAAATTAGTGAAATCATTTGCATTAAAGACCGACCTTTGTGATCGCACTATTCTGCTTAAAAACATAATATTTGGATTCATAAATTTTCCTTATCATCTTTTGAAGTATGCTATCATAAACATCTCCCTATTATTTACATACACCAAAATGTTTATGTATCCGGGGCATGCTTTGTTGAGAAGATACTTGTTTCATATTTTTACGACAAGATAAACAATAAACGTTATTGCAAATGTCAACACAATAAAATCCATGCTGCGTTCATGCATATTACAATCTATCCGTCTATCCATTATTAAAAGGAATCAGCGGCAACAAATAGAGAGATCCTCATCCTCACTATATAAGGACACAAGTGTTTACACAAGTGTTCAAGTCGCACCGTACTAAATTCTAGCAAGGATTAATTTACAAATAGCAAAGTGAATATAAGGTTTTAGCAATGTCGGAGATCACAAACACACACCTTCTCCCTATTGTAATGGAAATATGATGTTCGTAATTACTTTGTACGTTTACATACAAATGAAGTAAGTACGAGCTCCGAGTTCTAAATCCTACCCACTAAATCATTATCGACACATCACATTGTATGTCAAGTGTTATCGTTATCATAATACCCAAAAATCAATGATTTATCATCACCCAATTGCGAAGACTTCAACGCTAGCACTAGTTATTTATAGTTAGTCAGAGTGGGACAGTAATATTGCAAGCAAAATGTGGTCCGCAAAAATTTCCGTATTGGTCTTTGGTCTAATTTTTTTGATCAAAGTGCATACAGCGTCCATTAAAGAAGATTGTGAGGGGACTGAAGGTAAGTATTAGGTGAAAAAACTTGTATTTTGTTTAGCGGCTCCAATTTTCATCTCATGGGAAATAAACATTTTGCAGAAGAGTGCGCCAAGCTATACCTAGACGAGACTTACGAGCCTCAAATTTCTCAATTGTGCAACAAAGTGTCACTTGCAAGATGGGCATATGTCACCAATCTGACAAACGACCAGGCTGCAGAAGACTCATTGAGGGCAAACTTAGAACTTGCCGAGTTCCAATTCAAACAATGGGATCAAGTTATCCGATGGATTAACGATTCAGATTTTACTGATGATGTTTTGAAGCGACAGTTAAAGTTTTTGAATAAAGTTGGGGTCGCAGCTTTAGAAACATCCGAGTTAGAGCAGGTAAGACAAAAGTTCAATTATTTTCAGATTTGCAACAATTATTATTATTTACGTGATTTATTATTCGTAGTACAATCAAGTATTGTCACAAATGGCAAATATTTACGGGACTGCAAAAATCTGTCCATTTGCCAACCAAGATTGTGATTTAAGCACTGAAGGATTGCCGTTGAACCCAAGTATTCCATTTGTATATAGTGCAGCTTGAACTTTTGCATAAACTGAACATGAAAAACTATAATGTGGTTTCATAATCCATACTATGTAGATATTGAGCAGATTATGGCAACATCCAGAGATTACAAAGAGCTCGCATATGTTTTTAAAGCTTGGAGAGATGCAACAGGGAAAAAAATGAAAGACTTGTATCCTCAATTTGTAGAATTGGGCAATAAAGCTGCAGTAGCTAACCGTGAGATGTTTTTACATATTTTGCTTCTAACTCTGTTCTGTCTATCTCTATTTTGTATCTACTGGGAATTCGTAGAACTGAACAATTTGGGGGATTTGTGGCTACTTGGATATGAAGCGGAAGATTTCCGGGACCAAATGACCACTTTATGGAACGATGTGAGCGAACTGTACTACAAACTGTATGCATATGTTCGCTTTAAATTAGCTGATGTTTATCCGGATCAAATCAAAGGAGATTCAGAACCATTACCAGCACACATTTTTGGTTAGTTAGTACGAAACTAATGCGCTTCAACACTGTAAAACTTGAGCTATTAAGCGATATAGCTATGCTATTTTGAACGAAACAAACATTTTTAGGAAACATGTGGGCTCAACAATGGAATAATATCTACGAATATGTTATTCCATATCCCGAATCCCCAGGATTCGATATCACTCCAGAATTGAAACAGGTACAGTCTATTTTCGGGTACATTGTAATGTTTATGCTGTTCTGCTTATTGACCCTTTTTTGTAGTTATTATTTAACACCCATGCAAAAAATACAGAAATACCAAACGGAAGTTGAACTATTTGAAGTGGCAAATGAATTCTTCACAAGTCTTAATCTCCCCAGTATGGAAATGTCATATGGAGAAAAGGCGATGATTGTACGACCTGATGACGGTCGTGAAGTAGAATGTCATGCGTCAGCATGGGACTTCTGCGACAAAGAAGATTTCAGGTAATCTAATGTACACTAAATAATTAAAACCTTATCGCTAATACTGCATTATGTAAACTCCAATAAACCAAAATTGCGTTGATTTTAGTATTATTAATATATTGCAGAATAAAGATGTGCACGTCAATCAATATGAAGGACTTCGTGACAGTATGAGGATTTGACAAATATACACGTGTTGCGTTGCAGAGATTTACCAAGCAAATGTAATGATCACTCACATTGTCAAATTATTTTCAGGTCCATCATGAGCTTGGTCATATCAACTATTATCTGAACTATAAAAATCTGCCACATGTTTTCCGGACTGGTGCAAATCCAGGTCAGTTAGTTGGCAGTTGGCAATAAAAGAAAAACTTTGCGGCGCATGATAAAGCGACATACGATGATAATGAAATGTGTCATTCCTTTTTCCAGGATTTCATGAAGCTATTGGAGATGTAATTGCACTATCAGTGGCCACGCCAAAACATATGGCTGCAATTGGGGTTATAAATGCTACAGATGCTACTCCAGAATCAACATTGAATTACTTGATGCAAATGGCTTTAGAAAAGGTTCAAGAAAAGTTATTTGTCAGAGTTGAGCGTTAAATTATTGTAAAAATGTAATACGAATAGGTAAATACTTTTTGCCTTCTCATATGTTTAGGTGGCGTTTCTCCCATTTGGGTATTTGATTGACCTCTATAGATGGCAAATTTTTGATGGTAGTGTCACCAAAGATAAATACACTTATAATTGGTTGAAGTTGAGGTGAGCAAGTTGGTTGAAATAACAGTTTGCAATTTACGATGCAATAATTTTCATGACAAATAAAATGAAATGTATAGAGCCGAAGTGCAAGGCGTGGTTCCACCGGAAGGCATGTTAAGAGATGAGCTAGATTTTGACGCTGGAGCAAAGTACCATATCCCAGGAAATACTCCTTACATAAGGTATAGAATGTTTTTCTAAGAGTTGCTTACCATCAAAAAATAAGAAACTACACAATTAATAATTTTTTAATCGTAGATACTTCGTGAGCTTTATTTTGCAGTTTCAACTGCACAAGCAACTTTGTATCGAAGCAGGAGAATACAATCAAACAGATCCAGAATCCAAATTGTTCGAATGTGATATTTACCAAAATGACGCTGCAGGAGCCAAAATGAAGTAAATTTCCTCCCATATTTCTACCAGCTAAGAAAATTATTAAAATAATATTTGATTGTGCAATTTAATCTAAAACAAAGGCAAATTTTGGAATCTGGCATGTCCAAAAATTGGCAAGACTTGCTACAGGACGCAATCGGAAGCCGGGAATTAGATGCATCCGCAATCAAAGAATATTTTAAACCCCTTACCGATTTCTTGGATGAAGAGCAAGCAAAGTACAACTACACAACGGAAATTCGTTCGGCTGCTTTCGAAGACTTTTATTCTAAGGGGGAGGACGATAGCACGACTCCTTCGAAAGCCCATAGTCAGCATTATGGGCAAAGCTCGGTCATCATGTTCACATGGATTGTAATCCGTGTGTTTGTAGCATATTACTAAACTTGTGCTTTTTATTCACGTTCTTTCTTGACTAGTTTTCACACTGAATTCATAATTTATACTGATCGATAATCACGAAACGAATAAAACTTTGAGCATTTATTTTATTTGACCTTTGGATGTCCAGCCAAATGTTGATTTTCATTCTTCAATAGTCGGCAAACTGACAACATTTTGTCGTTCAATACTTCTTCGAGCCATCCCGAAAAATTTTTCCGTGACTTCCTCAGACTCATCTGGTGACCACTTTTGTTCGTCGGCACTGTCACTACTGTTATGGGGCACACTTGGTGCATTATCCTCATACGGCGTTTGGAACATATTTTTTAACACTTGGTTACCAGTAGTCCCCACATCAAGAGTACTAGGGCGTCCACATTCAACGATTGCTTTTATCTCACTAGGGCGTAAACACTGGGATTTTACATACCTATTCTTCGCCGCACTGGCAATAGAAGCCTTCTCCATCTGTTTGAAATACAAGTCTTTGATTTTCTTCATCCTCTCGTTCAGAAGGTTTACTTGACCACGGTAATATAAAGTTTGCTGTTCACTTAAATGTAGATCCGTTTTGAGCGCGTGGAATTCCTCCAGTTTAGCTTTGTATAGCTCTTCATAATATGTCTTTTCTTCTGGAGTTTCAAGGCCTGGTGACCTCTGAAGAATTGCACGAATATCCACCAAAAGCTGCTGCTTTTTCACAATATCTTGCGTCTGTTGAACTATCGTTGCGTTTCGATTTACCAGTCTTTTTGTCAAAACGTTTATTCTCTTCACCATTTCGTATGCTGTTGGGTCGAATACCTAGTATTGTTTCACATTTGGGTTGGAAAAATAATTTACATGGAGTGTAACTACTACATTTTTTAATGTTACTGTGAATTCCAGCAAGCAGGTAAGTAAAACAGACATTTGCTTGCACTGCAATTGCGCTGCAGTTGTAGTCGAAGCCAAACGTCAATCATTTTCAATCAAAAGGTATAGCGTTATACTTTTTTTTCTTACCTCCAACGTGCGCCACCTATGGACATTAATTTTACGTGACATTTCATCTTCAATAGCATTCACCATACAGCGTTCTTTGGCAATCACATCCTCCATTGTTGCCATTTCACCGTAAAGTTGCAAAATGTGGTTGCCTTTGTGTTTAATGTGGAGTTGAGTATTTCTGGGCAATAAATATGGAATTTACTAACAAGTTCAAAAATTATATTCATTTGGGTTTGGATCATGTTCAAATACTGTAGATACCTCTGTCTAATGATTTCGTCCCGAATCTGATGGATTTGAAACATGATATTTCGATAATGGTAAGCTCCAATTCTGACCATGGAATGAAGAACCCTCCAATGCTCGTATAAATCCTTTAACTTGACTTTCTTCTCCATATATTTCCTATGAATATTTTCTTTCTTCACAAGAACGGCATCAATCATTGTTTTAGTTTTGGTAAGGTCCTCTTCAAAACGAGCGATCACACGACCTAATTCGATTCTCCCTTTTAGAAGTTTTGATGCTTCTTGCTTGATATCTCGGGCCATTTTTTCTATACTTTCATTTTCAACTTTACAAGCTTCGTTTAGAGTAATGAGATTTCGGTATCCTAGAATGGAATAATAATGCACGGTGTGATTCATGCGCAAAAATATTTGGTGAATTGATTTTGTGTATGCTATACTCACTATTCCTTTCTTCATCAATGAATTTGATTTTCTCATTCAATACGAACGAGATATTGCCGATTTCAAAATTCCTGTGACTGATCTTCATATTAATTTCGATGATTTCTTTCTGTAATGCATTGTAGATGAAAGTTATAAGTTTGCTTATAAATATTTAAAACTGTGCATTAATTAATCTATAGCTTTGTGTGTACAGTGGTTTCCCGATAGGTTTTCTCATAAAACGACCGCTCCACAGAAGCCGCCTCATATTTTTGCTGTTCTCTTCTCAAATTAGTTTCCATAACGGACAGTTTCTTTTTCGCTTCATAGATGGCCAAATCAAGCCCTCGTATTTCTTCCAAACTGATTGATACATCCTGTGCTAACTTTGTTGCTTCTTGGCCATAAAAATCTCGTTCTCTTTCTAGTCGTTTGATGTTGTTTTTATGGTCGAAAATTTCTCTGTTGTATCCTTGAATTTCTCCCTACAAAGTATAAAAATTACACTATTATATTTTGTAGATACAAAACTATACTTTAGTGTTGACATTTTGTCAGTACTTGTATATTATTTGCAGCCATGTTGTGAACATGGATTTGTGTATTGTGCTCCCCAATTGCAGCTGCTGCTCTTTGTAATCCTTTGTCTATCAATGTTCTTTTCTTGTCCAGATTTTCTACATGTTTGCGATTATCCTCGAGCTTTCTTTGGGCGCCTTCCAAATCCTTTTCAAGGACAGCGATTTTCTTGCGCAGGACTTCCCGATCTTTTTCTAGTACATTTAGAGTTCCTTGAAGCACGACACATTTTTTCTGATTCATGTTTCTTTGTCTACTTCCGTGCAACACTTCATTTTGAACGGCTTCATTTTCCTCCTCTTTTCCCTGCAGAAATATTCACAAACAAACCGCGTGTATAGAATATGCACTGATAATGATGGAGTAAATTGTATCAATTGAAATTTTTTTGAAAACTAAAACTCACTTTCAACTCCATATACTTATCTTGTACATCTTGATTGAGTCGTTCAATTAACGCTAACTGAGTTTCTTGATCTAGTTTCAGTTTCTCCATTCGAGTACCGGATAATTCTGCATCTCGTATGGCGGCGTCGTTCAATATCTTAAGGATGAAAAATATAAACTTGTAATTTTGCTCTTTGTCACATCATAGTTCAAAAAACGATCAAAAATACTTACCCTTTGATCCCTAACACTGCGTTCTAATTCCCTGAGAGCACTTTCAGCCTCATTCTTGTTTTTTGTAAAGTTGACCATTTCCTGCTTTTTCATATTGATTGATCGGCTGAGTTCCTCAATTTCTGTGACAATGCGATCTTTCCTCTGCGATTCTCTACGATATGCTTCCTTTTGTGCAAGAATCTCTTGGTCCGAATACTTCAACATGTCCGTGAATTCAATTTTCTTCTCATTCAAACGCTGTTTTTTCTCAGTCTGGGAAGATATTACTGAACGGAGTCGATTTAACTCTTTACTCAAATTGTCACGCTCTTCCATCATCCTCCGTTTGATTTTTGTCAGCTCTCTTAATCTAACAGAAACAAAGGAAAATAATATTTGATCATTTATGTGACGAAATGAGCAAAATTTGTTCTTAGAACACTGGAGTAAAATTCATACTCAGATTGCCCCTCCATTCCTGAAGCTTCAGTAATGTTACGATTTAGTAAATAAATATCATCTTTCAAGAATTGCGTTTTTTGAGCATCTTTTCTTTCATCCTCTTCTTGTTCATCTACTAAACCCCAAGCGTTTTCTAAACGGTGACCTAACTTTAGAGCTACGTCTCCATCGTCTTCAGCTATTTTTATCATGCTTCTAGTTTGGGCCATTTTTTCTGCCACTTCCACCTGATACGGTTAAACTATTGATTAGTATGGAACATAGAAACAGATTAGTTTCTACTTTAACTCAAGTTGTAATTTACCGAAATATTGACATCTTTCCGGAGCAATTCTTGTAAGTTTTTGTGCGATTCATGAATAGCTTCCCAAATGAAATAGAATCGGTCTTTTACATCATCCAATGGGATCCCAACTTTACTCGCTTTGTCCATGTCAAGTACAATAGACTGAAAAAGACGTTTGAGCCTGTTAAAAGATCGAAATTTTTGCACCGTTGTAGGCATAATTTCATTCAAATCTTCTTGATTGAATTCATCCCAGTCATCATCCACCATGGAATGTATGGACTCCATATCATGTTCTTCTTCATCGTCCAATCCAAATAAGCCTGTGAGAATTGATGAATGAGATCCATGACCCTGTAGAAATAAAAAACATATTAACTTTATTCAATCAAATTGTGTTTTGCAATAGATCATGAATTAAATTCACACGTGTATGGTGTATGAATATGAATGGACTATAAAACAGGGTTTATCCGTCAACCGTAACAATATTCAGGTCAATTGTTCTTTATTTATTTAGCTAGTTAGATTTCCTGCTAATCCATGGAATTGAGTTTACATGTATGAATGTTTAATTGTAAAAGCCAGTTTAAATCTAGTTGCACCACTCGCATATTTGCGTGCAAATGAAAATTATTCCTTCTGTCGGATTGCATAGCATGATACTGTAATTACTTACAGTATGTGTACTCAATTGGACTGTGGGACGAGGTTCAAGGGATTCCCACTCATTTTGTTTTGTTGATGGTTCAGGAGATGGCTCTGCATCGTCGTCAATAGGCGATTCTCCCACTCCCATTGGTTCCAAGGGCGATTCCTCATGGCTGAAATTTGTCGACTCCGAAGGATTCCATTCACCATCCTCATCTTCCTCTTCCCCCTCAAAAGGGATCTCCTAAAAAATTCAATTCTACCCTTGAAAAATTTACTACTTTTGATTCATGTTTCATGCCGTATGATTTGAATACCTGCTGGGATATTTGATCATCAGTTTCATCGATAATATCTGAGCCACTAACAGTCGTCTCAATATTTATGTCGGAGCTCACAGCTTTAAAATCATGATCGCTTGAAGACATTTTAGCATGGTATGAATGAAAACTTTAGCTGGGGTATTATATTGTGTACGTCACGTACAGTATTGTTGAGTGAGCTTTAAAATTACTCACATATTTTGTTGTATAGTGAGGTCACTCATGTGTTGCTACGTGATTTCAAGATTCGATAAGGATATTTCTATGGAATGTCCTGGAGTTATTTCCAAGCAAGCATAATGAAGTAAACAATTGGAGTGTAAAAACCCACAAGTCGTGGGATATTTATTCCTCTCACGTGTGTTATGCCCATTGTGTATAAAATGTGTCTCATACGGTCCAATAAATATCTATGAGGAAAATGGATGAGGATTTGCATTATTGAATAGCTTGTATTTATTTATTTAATTGTAAGATCTAATGGAATTAACATTATTACAATACTGTATGTTTATGTCAATCAAATTTAAAAGGATATAAAACAACCTATTGTTCAAGCAAAAACTAATGCATCTGAATCGGATGAGAAATTGTTATTTTCTTCTAAAACTTGCATGGCTAACATTTAGTCAATATTTTTTTTGTTTTCAGTCTTTGTTTTGTGCTTACTGATCTTCAGTCATCATTTTAATCATGTTTATGCAACTGATTTTGGTTCTAGCTGTGGTTGGATTACTTATTAGCTTGTTTGTTCAGCACCAAAAAAATGAGAAGAGCACATTTCCTCCAGGTACAATAACTAAAAGACAAATTTTATGTAAGTGTGTGAGCTAAAGCATTTTTTTTATTTTGCAGGTCCACTTGGACTTCCATTTGTCGGCTATCTTCCATTTCTTGGAAAATCTCCACCGGACACTATAATGAAGCTGGCAAAAAAATATGGGGGCATTTTGAGCCTCCAAATGGGAGCATACAAGTATATAAAACGTTTAAAATAATTTTGCAAACAAAATCTGTTTCCCAGATTGACACATATTTCGTTTTTAGAGTCGTGGTTCTCAATAATTACGAGGACATTAAAGAATTATACAAATTGGATGTTCTAAACGGCCGACCTCAAATAGAACTTTTCAAACGTAGAGGTCCATATGGTAAGATCTACATAGTAAAAAATTGCGGTTAATTGCTTAAACACATGCAAGTATTTCCTCCCAGGATTGGTATTATTAAGTGGGGAAGAAGGGAAAGAAATGCGACGATTTGTACTCAGATGTTTGAGAGACCTTGGATTTGGTAAAAAATCCATGGAAGATTCAATTATGGATGAAGTCCTTCATGCTCGAGAACATATTAGGTAGAAAAAGTAAAACTGAAATCACTTTCAATCTCCCATTAATATCCATATAATCATTTAATTTCCATTTAATAGCAAACTGATAAACACACCAATTTCAATGAAACCAACTATTGAACTGGCTGGAGTGAATGCACTTTGGGAACTCATTGCTGGTGAAAAGTATGCAATTGACGATGCTGATAAGAAAAGGACTGCACAAATCTTAACTAAGTAGGTGTCAAAACAATCTGTGAGCGTTGAACTTGAAAGATAATTTTTCCAGTTGTTTAACAAACCAGCGAAAATGTGCCCCATGATGATACCCACAATTTCAATCCGTGGATCATTTCTGATACCTATCATACCTATTAAACCATCTAATGCGCATGAAATTTCTGCATTTTTTACACAGTGGTGTAGCAGACCAAAATATTCTCGGAATGACTACATTTTTACCCACCATAGCAAAATTAGCCCCAGATTTCTTTGGCTATAATACAACCATGGAATATTTTGGAGCTCCACTTCGAGTTATTAAAGAAATCATTCAAAGACACATTGATTCTTACGTAGAAGGGGAAATTCGGGATGTGATTGATGCGGGCTTAGCACAGATTTACAAATGCACTGATCCCGATTCCGTGTTTTTCAAGGATAAAGGATTTCTAAATTTGGAATATACTGTTTTTGATATATTTTTTGCTGGTTCGGATACCATTAGCTCTACTTTAGGGTGGGCTTTTATGTATTTGGCAATTTGGCCAGAGATTCAAGATAAAGTTGTGGAGGAAATTCAACGTGTTGTGGGAAATGACAGGGCTCCATGTGTGCAGGATAGAGACAAGTAAGGAAATCGTTAATGTTTGATTTGTACGCCATTTTGGGTTTTTGCATGGTTTTTTATGTCAGCTACTGCGAAAAATGGTCGGATTAGTTGCCGCAATTTGCGAAAATGACCAAATTAATAGTTATTTTGCGCATGGTTGCATGGAAAGAACTAATTTTATGGTCAATTATGTTTTTAGAATGCCTTATACGGAAGCGACAATGCTGGAAGTTCTGCGCAAAGGCTCTATCGTTCCACTGGGGCTATTCCACAAATCCATTAACGAATTTGAATACAAAGGCTTTACTATTCCCAACGACATAATTTTCTTGAGCAACACTTATGCTGTCCATCATGATCCAGAATACTGGGAAAAACCTTACGAATTTCGTCCACAAAGATTCATAACTGCTACCGGAGAATTTCGAAAGGATGAACGAGTGATTCCGTTTTCTGTGGGCAAAAAATCCTGCCCTGGGGAGAAGTTGGCTATGATTCAATTCTTCTTATTTTTAACCGGCCTGCTTCAAAAATTTGAATTCACCTTGAATCCAAATGAGCCTGTACCTTGTTTGGATATGAAAGCTGGGTTTGTCATTCCTCCTCCGCCTCATAAACTCATACTTAAAGACCGGAGGAACTGAATTCTCCTCATTTACTATCCATCCAATCATTTATTTCGCAACTTTTCCTGTTAAGCTATAGCAAAGTCACATAAAAGTAGCATACTATGCATTTTTTGATTGTTTTCATATATGATGCCTACCGAACTACAATACTACAAGCATAACAAATAAATATTTACTACACCAGAGCTGAACGGAATTTCACGGACCATAAATACACACTATAATCTTACGTGCTGACAAAAAGGGAGGCTAAATGGTGTTGCAAAATTAACTACATATTACTTAACCATTCATACCCTAATATAAACTTCCCTCTATACTAGTCACCGTGTTTAAGTAGCTCCATAAAAGTAATCTTTAGGATATATGCATATTAAAGAGTTTGATGATTGATCATCCACCCTACAGGTACATAATAAACACTGAACTAACTATAAAGCTTCTTGTATTTGCGTAAGGTTGGATTTGTTGGCACTTTCGTCATCATTTTATGTATCCAATTGAGTTCAATTACCACAGCAGTAATACTACCCGTAACAAATCTCTTGGTATCATCCACGTGAGCAACGTCAAGTGACCTTAAACTGAAATTCACAGGGGGATGGATGGTACCACAAAAATATCTTATTGTTGTTGCAGGGTGTGCAACTCTAAAACGCAGTTTATTATGTAAATGGATTATATAATTTGGTTAGTTGAGACTGATTGGTGACCAGTCCGTCCCATGGTATAAATTTAACATCTCGGTGGCTGTTAACTACAAGATGCTAACTACATAAAAGGAATGATAGAAGTTAGTTACACAAATTAATCTACGCTTGGGATTTACCATCACATTGAATGACGCGAGAGAGTAATTTGTTCGTTTTGGTTCAGAAATTTCTCTTATGTTCACCTCACTGCCGCTGAAAGTATGAAAAAGCACTCAAATTTTTAACTTGTACGGAAACACACGGATTTTTTCAAGGTCAGCACGGAAAAAATGAGTCTGATTTCGTCTCAACTGGTTCAGGCGTTTTCAAATTATACACCGTCCTCTTCTTCTAACTGAACTAAATGGTACACTATATGGTAAGTTGAGTTATTTAAATGGACACGACTCATTCACATGGCTGCACGGTCGATGCACCCTTAACTTTTTGTGGACTATTTATTAATTTTATATGCGACTTCAAATATTGCACTTGCGGTTTCGTCATCGTCACTATGCAAAGACAATGGAAGGAACTTGAAGAACTAATTGGTTCATGACAATTTGAGCATAGGATTGACAAATATGCAGGTGGCTGGTTCCTTTATTTACGAGCTTAAGTGGTGAATCTGATTAAATAAATTACCGGAAACCACATATTGTAAAATTTACGGTAGTGTTATACGTGAAGTCCATTCCCTTGGTTCTGTGATTACATGCATCGGAGGGTTTACTAGGATGTTCAAGTCATTAAGTATGATTCTGTTGCATCAAAAAATGGGCTTCATTTTTGTTGCTTTGGTCGGTGGTACTTGCTTTGCGTAGTTAGTTAGTTAGTTAGTTAGTTAGTACGTCATTTTTCTCAAAGAGAGAGATAGCCAATCTTAAAATAGCAGGGACGGTGCATCAGAGCCAAGACAGTTGGAATGGCTGTAATCTTCATCATATCTTGAGAGATCGTGTTCTGTGCAACATGTTTAATATTGGAAAAACTTTTGTGTGGAAAATTTTGACCATTTGAGAAAATAATCATGTTGGTGGAAATCACTGTCTTCCTTTGTGCTATACTTATTTACCATTTTATTACAAAACAATCGAAGCCGGGAAAAACGAGATTCCCTCCCGGTAAGGGAATTTTAATTTTACATAGTTTGCATTTTATTGATGCAATTTAAACGGGAATGAACTAATTGATGTTTTTTGCACACTTAGGTCCTGTGGGTCTGCCAATAGTAGGCTATCTTCCGTTTTTGGGTCATGTTCCTGCACAAACTATTGCAAAACTTTCAAAAAAATGGGGGAAAATTTTCAGTCTCCAGCTTGGCCAATACCCGTATGCATTAGTAGATGCATCTTAAATATTTAGTTAATGTATGATGAATCATCAAAATGCATCATTAATGCATATCATATTTTATTTAGTGTGGTATTCATAAACGATTTCAACACAATAAAAGAGCTGTACAAAATGGATGTAATGACTGGCAGGGCCCAACTTGACCTTTTCAACGAAATGCGTGGGGTCTACGGTAGGATGGATTCAACATAAGAAAATTTAAAATCTAGTACTAAGGATCTAATGCTATTTTGTTTTTATCAGGATTGGGATTATTAGAGGGTGAAGACTGGAAGGAAGTTCGCAGGTTTCTCATGAAATGCCTTAAAGACTTTGGATTCGGGAAACGATCCATGGAAGGATCTATTCAAGAAGAAGTTGGTCAAACTATAGAATTCATGAGGTAACTTAAAAGTCGACATATCACAAGCCATATTATTATTAGTAAATGCGCATGGTTTTGCAGCACTTTACCAGTTGAAACCAATTATTTTTCCCACGCAGGAAAAACGTAGACAAACCAATGTATTTAAAGCCACTCATTGAAATTGCCGTCATCAATGCACTTTGGCTATTAATGACAAGTGAAAAATATGACATCGAGGATCCCAAGAAACGAGAAGTTATGCACATTATGTCCGAGTATGGGAAAATATATAAAACGATCGCACCACAACTCATTGTAATCGCAATTCCAAAGTCAACTTTATTTATCTTGCAGTGGAATCTCTGACCAGAATATTGTGGGAATTGCTGCTTGGCTCCCCCGACTCGCCAAGTTGTTTCCCAACTTTTCAGGATACAATAAAGGTCTCAAGTATTTAGGAGCACCGGAAGAAATGGCTGCCGAGATTATTAAAAAACATGTAGAAACATACAATGCTGGGAATGAACAGGATTTTATTGATCATGCTTTGACTCGTGTTTACAATACCACCGATTCGACATCAATGTTCTTTAAAGAAACTGGAAGTAAGATTTTCCTGTCATAATTATAATGGCAGTTCTACATCTGAATTTGTATATAAATTTCTGTTTTACTTCCGGTAAAAAACGCATTATTTCTGGTTCTCGGGTTTTCGTTTTTACCCGAAACCCAACACTTCTCAGTCAGTATTTAATGACAGCTATTCAGGCAATGCTAAATTGCCAGATCTCAAGTCTCAAGTTGCATAAAATGGTTGATGTTTATGCACTAGATGGCGCTTTATGTACACTAACTGTTACGTTACTTGTTTGGCTTAAAAAAGACGCTATCAATTGTCTATGATGGTTGAAATGATGCTGATTGGTTGATTTAAATTTTGTAAACTAAAAAGAAAGAAATTTACAATCTGGAATTGTTTGATAAGCAAGAGTAAGAAGGTAAATTAAAAACTCTGCCATTAATTTGGTATGAATGTTCATTTTTAGTGAAAAATCTTCATTACACATTGATCGATATGTTCTTTGCTGGATCGGATACTATGAGTTCCACTTTGGGATGGGCATTTTTGTACTTATCGATCTGGCCAGACGTTCAGAAAAAAGTACACCAAGAACTTGATCGCGTCATTGGTCGATCCCGATCGACGTGTTTGGAAGATCGTCCGTTGTAAGTTACAATTTAAATGATTTTGGTTTAGTTTTAGGCGCACGTATATTCCATGTTTGGTTAAATATGGACGCTACTTTAGCGATCAATCGTTAGTATTAGAGCATATTCAGAAAATATAAGTTTCGATTGATTTTATAGATTGCCATATACTGAAGCGTGCATGTCTGAAGTATTTAGAAAATCCGCAATGGTACCATTAGGACTTTTGCATACGGCAATACATGATTTCGAGTTCGAAGGATTTTTCTTCCCAAAGAGAACTATTTTTCTTTCCAATTTGTACCATATTCTTCAAGATGAAGGATATTGGGGAGACCCAGAGAACTTTCGACCCGAAAGATTTTTAACACAGGAAGGAAAATACAGGAAAGACGAAAGATTAATTCCATTTTTCATTGGAAAGAGAAACTGCCCTGGGGAAGCTTTAGCTATGGTTGAATACTTTTTATTCTTCACTGGAATCATGCAAAATTTTGAATTCTCTTTGGATCCTTCAAAACCAACTCCTGATATAAGTCCAAGATCCGGATTTATTCTTCCCCCACCGAAGCATGAGCTCATCATAAGAGAACGGCCTTATTAAAACTGCGTGTTTTTTTTATACTAACCAAATACTAATGCAAAATAAAGATTCCTATTTCCTATAAACTAGAGATGTTGTAAAAAATTGTTCGTTTTATTTTCATACATCAACAAATAGGGAACAAGCCAATCAACACATCAGTTCGCGCTCATTCCATAAGTCTAGAATGAATATACTCGCTGACTATATACAAGTCACTACTTTAAGCTCATACAAGCAAAGCGACAACAAACAATATCTATCATTACTTTACAATAATTATTGTAAAAACAATTCAGTGTAAAAACCCACAAGTGGTTTGCGTTTTTCCTGTAACTTTTGTGGCAAAAAAAAACAATCATCGCCTGTTTCTCTTTGTTTTCCCGAATCTCTGAATGCGTCATTCACTGGACTTTAGTTTTGGATTGGGAGGATTGAGAAAGCATTCGTTTCTTATTACCGCTATTAAAGAAGTATTTGTCGCAAAAGAACTTAAAAAATAGTAAACAAAAAGATCCATAGACAATACTGCTGATTAGTAAAGTCTCGGGAGATCGATCACAGGAAGGAGCAATGGCAACTGAATAGATATTGCAAACGACTGCCACCATCATTTGAGTTAGTTGTAGTGTTGTTATTGTCACTGCCGCAATCTGTGGAAGTTTCACACCGCTTGCCTAAAAAAAGAGGAATGAAAAAAGTTAGAGAGGGAATCCCATCTTCAATCTATCTAAACAATTATTATTACTAGCAATATATTACTAGTTATTAGTAACTAACTAAAACAATTGCCTTTAAATGTCGGTTGCAAAATATGGGGTAAACTTACTCGGAACATGTAGTAAGGATACATCAAAGAATGAACTCCAAAGTTCATGACTCCATACCATCTCTGAATGGGCTCAAAGTAAGGAATGATTTGCCAGCAAAAAACTAAGGTGACGCAATGGTGATACCTATGTTTGAATGAGAGAAAATGAGTTGATTTCGCATGAAAATGTAAGAAAAATGTCTCACACAAACGCAAGTTTGTGGGAAAAGTAACATATTCTTCTCCATTAGTTTTTTTAGACTACCAGACAAAGCGTTAGCAAAGCAACTTTTTGGATATTCAGGAAATACATTCTCATCTCACTTTCTCATACTATAATTCTATAATTTCTATATGCTCTATAATTGGTTGATTAGTACGTCTTAACCTAATATTAAGTGAACTGAGGGAGATAATTAGACATTTCGTAGGAATATAACAACGTTCTTTCCAGAAATTTCAGTTTTGTAACATCGGTCTACTTTTTTAAATTATACTTTGTTTTTTAATCAGTGTTTGTTTGTAGCTTGCGTTTAACCAGTTTGAGTTTGAATTCTAGATAAATTAACGGTCAAAGGAGTCTCCGTCCTGATTTTAAAAACTGCTAATGAAACTAAAATGATAATCTGAACATTTTATTTTGTTCCGAACTCTTTTAAAAAGATTCCGGAACTAGGGAATGCGAGTACTGTATACTTTCAACGTTTTGTACGGTGAATCAAATGAAGAACTGTAGAAAATTAAGAATCAAAAGAAGTTGCAAATGTGCAGATTATCATCTCATTTCAAAGTAAACATAATACCTGCGTTACTTACGAACACATATTATATTATAGTAGGGTGCGTTAAACTATAACAAGTAATGCTTCCCTATTTTGAGCTTTTAAGCATTACTGATTCTAGAAAAGATTAGGCAGTGTACAACTCCCTAGACTGGTTTTTTACCGTAGCAAGTTATAGTTGTAGCTAAGCTAGGCAATTATAACAAAAAATTTGTCAACCATGACTTTTAGGGTGAATCCTACATTTAAGAGGATTTCCTCATGTGCATAGGCCATTGACTGTCCAAAATCTAAAGTACCCGTTACTATATAACTACTAACTAATAAAAATGAAATTGCGCTGTAAGATTGTA
>Ga0210040_10003677_pt1 | contig 20579 bp, 16 predicted proteins | sample CryGeyCG12114_NA_FD_185462 | JGI IMG/M metagenome (GOLD analysis project Ga0210040, IMG submission 185462) | Groundwater microbial communities from aquifer - Crystal Geyser CG19_WC_8/21/14_NA (SPAdes) (version 2) | ecosystem: Environmental > Aquatic > Deep subsurface > Groundwater | place: USA... | reverse complement strand
CCCGAGAGCCTGGTGCTGGTCTCCAAGGTCGGCGCCCGCCGCGACGCCGACGGCGGCTGGCCGCCCGCGCAGGAGCCGGCCCAGCTCCGTGAGGACGTCGAGGCCAACCTCACGTCACTCGGGGTCGAGCGACTCGGTGCGGTCAACCTCCGGATCCCCGACCCCGACCACCAGGGCGCCGACCAGCCCGGGCTGGAGGACCAGCTCACCGAGATGGTGAAGCTGCGCGAGGAGGGCAAGATCGCCGGCGTCGGCATCTCCACCGCGACCCTGGAGCAGGTCGACCAGGCGATCGAGCAGGCCGACATCGTCTGCGTGCAGAACGCCTACAGCCTGCTGGACCGCTCCGACGAGGCCGTGCTCGAGCGCTGCGCGGCGGCCGGCGTCGCCTACGTGCCGTACTTCCCCCTCGGCTCGGCGTTCCCGCACCTGCCCAAGGTCACCGACGACGAGACCGTGATCGGCATCGCCGAGCGGCTCGGCGCGACCCCGGCCCAGGTCGGTCTCGCGTGGCTGCTGAATCACCGTGAGAACGTGCTGCTGATCCCGGGCACGTCGAGCGTCGCCCACCTTGAGCAGAACCTGGCCGTCGCCGACGTACACCTGTCCGACGACGACGTCGCTGCCCTCAACGCGCTGGGCTGAGGCGCTCCCCGGGTCGGTTCGGGTCGGGTCGCCGCTGCCCGGCCCGCCCGCTGACTGTTTACCAGGGTATGCAGGATTTCTGCACTGGTGCCCATGGAGAACTGATGCTCCCCACGGGTTGCGACCCATGGGGAGCATCAGTTTTCCGGCATACCCTGGTAATCAGTCAGCGCGGGCTCAGGCCATCGAGGACAGCACGGCGTACGCCGGCTTGATGGCGTCGTCGATGATCCGCAGGCGCTCGTCGAAGGGGATGAAGGCGGACTTCATCGCGTTGATGGTGAACCAGCGCAGGTCGTCCATGGTGTAGCCGAAGGCGTCGACGAGCAGCTGCATCTCCCGGGTCATCGACGTGCCGCTCATCAACCGGTTGTCGGTGTTGACGGTGACCCGGAACCGCAGGTCGGTCAGCGTCCCGATCGGGTGCTCCGCGATCGAGGCGGCGGCGCCGGTCTGGATGTTGGAGCTCGGGCACATCTCGAGCGGGATCCGCTTGTCCCGGACGTACGCCGCCAGCCTCCCGAGCCGCGCGCTGTCGCCCTGCCCGGTGACGTCGTCGATGATGCGTACGCCGTGCCCGAGCCGGTCCGCGCCGCACCACTGCAGCGCCTGCCAGATCGACGGCAGCCCGAAGGCCTCGCCGGCGTGGATCGTGAAGTGGGCGTTCTCGCGCTGGAGGTACTCGAACGCGTCGAGGTGCCGGGTCGGCGGGTAGCCCGCCTCGGCGCCGGCGATGTCGAAGCCGACGACGCCCTGGTCGCGGTAGCGGACGGTCAGCTCGGCGATCTCCATGCTGCGGGCCTGGTGCCGCATCGCGGTGAGCAGCTGGCGCACCACGATCGGCGTACCGGCCGCACGTGCCTCCGCCTCCCCCTCGGCGAACCCGTCGCGCACCGCCTCGACGGCCTGCTCCAGCGACAGCCCGCCCTCGAGGTGCTGCTCGGGCGCCCACCGCACCTCGGCGTAGACCACCTGGTCGGCGGCGAGGTCCGCCGCGCACTCACGGGCGACCCGGCGCAGGTTGTCCGCGGTCTGCATCACCGCCACCGTGTGGTCGAAGGTCTCCAGGTAGCGCTCGAGTGACCCCGAGCCGGCCGCGTCCACGAACCAGCGCCCAAGCCCGTCGGCGTCGCCGGCCGGCAGCTCGTGCCCGGCCCCCCGGGCGAGCTCCAGGACCGTCGACGGCCGCAGCCCGCCGTCCAGGTGGTCGTGCAGCAGCACCTTGGGCGCCCGCGCGACCAGACCGGCGGAGGGCGGGGCTGCCAAGGCGGGTCCGTCGGTCATGGCCTCATCCAACCACCGGGCACGCCCGTGCCGGACCGGAGGTTTCGAGGCTCGCTCCGCTCGCACCTCAACCACCGGGGCGAGGCTGGCTCCGCTCGCACCTCAACCACCGGGGCGAGGCTGGCTCCGCTCGCACCTCAACCACCGGGGCGAGGCTCGCTCCGCTCGCACCTCAACCAGCACGTGGTGAAGTCGTCCACCGTCCGGCCCGTTGTCACACGCACGTCACACATCGGACCTACTCTCGTTGACGTGGCAACTGTCGTCGACGACCTGGACTGGGGTGGCGTCGACGCCGTCCTCTTCGACCTCGACGGGGTGATCACACCGACCGCCGAGGTGCACATGCACGCGTGGGCGGAGATGTTCTCGGCGTACCTCGCCCAGCGCGGCGCCGAGCCCTACGCCGAGACCGACTACTTCGAGCACATCGACGGGCGACCGCGCTACGAGGGCGTGGCGGCGCTGCTCGGCTCGCGCGGCATCGACCTCCCGCACGGCGACCCCTCCGACGGCCCCGACACCGAGACGGTGTGCGGCCTCGGCAACCGCAAGAACGCGCTGTTCGGCGAGGTGCTCGCCCGCGACGGCGTGACGGCGTACGCCGGTTCCGTCGCGCTGCTCGACGCCCTCGACGAGCGCGGCACCGCGATGGCGATCGTCTCGAGCTCGGCGAACGCCCCCGACGTGCTCAAGGCAGCGGGGCTGGCCGACCGGTTCAGCACCGTCGTGGACGGCGCAGTCGCGAAGCGGCTCGGCCTGCCCGGCAAGCCGAGGCCCGACACCTACCAGCACGCCGCCGACGCGCTCGGCGTCGAGCACGACCGGTCCGTCGTCGTCGAGGACGCGGTCTCGGGCGTCCAGGCCGGGGCGGCCGGCGACTTCGCCGCCGTGGTCGGGGTCGACCGCGGAGCCGGCGTCGACACCCTGGTCGAGAACGGCGCCGACGTGGTGGTCGCGGACCTGGCCGAGCTGGTCGACGGCGTCCGGGCCGACCGGTGAGCACGCCCGCGCCGACCGTCGCGGCCGGCGCCGCGCACACCCCGCCGCGCGCCGGCGACCCGCTGGACCGGCACACCTTCCCGGTGCGTCCGTGGGCGCTGACCGAGACCCGGTTCGACGCCGAGCACCTCGGCCGCAACGAGACCCTGTTCGCGGTCGCCAACGGCTACCTCGGGATGCGCGGCAACGTCGAGGAGGGCCGCGACAGCTTCGCCCACGGCACGTTCGTCAACGGCTTCCACGAGACGTTCACCATCCAGCACGCCGAGGAGGCGTTCGGGTTCGCCCGCGTCGGCCAGACGATGGTCAACGTCCCCGACGCCAAGCTGATCCGCCTGTACGTCGACGACGAGCCACTGCTGCTGTCGATCGCCGACATCGAGGACTACGACCGCACCCTGGACTTCCGCGACGGGCGGCTGACCCGCTCGCTGGTGTGGCGGACCCCGGCCGGCAAGCGCGTGCGCGTCGACTCGACCCGGATGGTGTCGATGACCGACCGGCACCTCGCGGTGATGACGTTCGAGGTGACGCTGCTCGACCACGACGCCCCGGTGGCGATCTCCTCGCAGCTGCTGAACCGGCAGGACGGCGAGGACGAGTACCACGTGCGCTCGGCCGCGATGGGCGAGGGCGCCGACCCGCGCAAGACCGCGACGTTCGAGCGACGGGTGCTGGTGCCCGAGTCGATCGGCCCCGAGGCGGCCAGCAACCGGATCATCCAGGGGTTCCGCTGCGCGCAGTCGGGGATGACCCTCGCGGTGGCCGTCGACCACGACTTCGAGACCGACAACGAGTTCGAGGCCAACACCCAGTTCGACCACGACCAGTCGCGGATGACCTACCGGGTCTCCGCGCGCGCCGGGGTCCCGGTCCGGCTGGTCAAGACGGTGTCCTACCACACCTCGCGCGGCGTGCCGGTGCGCGAGCTGGTGAGCCGCTGCCGTCGTACCCTCGACCGGGCCGTGGCCACCGGCCTGGAGCGGCTCACCAGCGACCAGCGCGCGTGGTTCGACGGCTTCTGGGAGCGCTCGGACGTCGAGGTCGACGGTCCGCCCGAGGTGCAGCAGGCGGTGCGCTGGAACCTGTTCCAGCTCGCCCAGGCCGTCGGTCGCGCGGAGGGCACCGGGGTGCCGGCCAAGGGGGTCACCGGCAGCGGCTACAGCGGCCACTACTTCTGGGACACCGAGATCTACACGCTGCCGTTCTTCACCTACACGACCCCACAGTGCTCGCGGGCGGCGCTGCGGTTCCGCTACGGCCTGCTGGCCGCGGCCCGGCTGCGCGCCGAGCAGATGACCCAGCGCGGGGCGCTGTTCCCGTGGCGGACCATCAACGGCGCGGAGGCCTCGGCGTACTACGCCGCCGGCACCGCGCAGTACCACATCGACGCCGACATCTCCTACGCGCTGAGCCAGTACGTCGCGGCCACCGGCGACGAGGAGTTCCTGCAGCGCGAGGCCGTCGACATCCTGGTGGAGACCGCCCGGATGTGGGCCGACCTCGGGTTCTGGCGGGTCAACGGCGACGGGGTGTTCCACATCCACGGCGTGACCGGGCCCGACGAGTACACCACCGTGGTCAACGACAACCTCTTCACCAACGTGATGGCGCAGGGCAACCTGCGCGACGCCGCGGGGACGGTCCGGGCGCTGCAGAAGGACCACCCCGCGGCGTACCAGCAGATGGTGGCCCGGCTCGGGCTCTCACCCGACGAGCTCGACGAGTGGGAGCGCGCGGCCGACCGGATGTTCGTGCCGTTCGAGCCGCACCTCGGCATCCACCCCCAGGACGGCCACTTCCTGGACCGCGAGGTGTGGGACCTGGAGGCGACCCCGGCCGACAACCGGCCGCTGCTGCTGCACTACCACCCGCTGGTGATCTACCGGTTCCAGGTGATCAAGCAGGCCGACGTGGTGCTCGCGCTGTTCCTGCGCGGCAACGCGTTCACGGCCGAGGAGAAGAAGGCCGACTTCGACTACTACGACCCCATCACGACCGGTGACTCGACGCTGTCGTCAGTCGTGCAGTCGATCATCGCGGCCGAGGTCGGCTACCACCAGCTCGCGCTGCGCTACTTCTACCAGTCGCTGTTCGTCGACCTCGCCGACCTGCACGCCAACACCAGCGACGGCGTGCACGTCGCCTCCACCGGTGGGGTGTGGAGCGCGCTGGTCTACGGCTTCGGCGGGCTGCGCGACGAGGGCGGCGACTACTGCATCGACCCGCGGCTGCCCGAGGAGTGGACCTCGCTGACCTACCGGATCACCCTGCGCGGCGCGCGGGTCCGGGTCTGCGTCGACGCCGAGCAGGTGACGCTGACCCTGGAGACCGGTCAGCGCGCGCTGGTGTCGGTGCGAGGCAAGGAGGTCGAGGTGACGCTCGACGAGCCGGTCACCGTGCCGCTGTCGGACCAGGGTCCGCGGCTGGCCGGCGGTCCCCCGGCGTGGGTCCGCGACGGCGTACGTCGTGCCGACGGCACCGTGATCACGGCGTCGGTCCCCCGCGCGACAGCCGGCTGAGCCTGCGGGTAGGTTCGCGCCCATGCGCACCTTCTCGACGTACGACGAGCTGGCGGACGCCATCGGCGAGGACCTCGGCACCACCGACTGGCTGGAGATCACCCAGGAGCGGGTCGACGCGTTCGCCGACGCGACCGGCGACCACCAGTGGATCCACGTGGACGTGGAGCGCGCCAAGGACGGGCCGTTCGGCGGCACCATCGCGCACGGCTACCTGACCCTGTCGCTGCTGCCCCAGTTCAGCCCGCAGCTGTTCGAGCTGAACACCCCGGGCGCCAAGCTCAACTACGGCGTGAACAAGGTCCGCTTCCCCAGCCCGGTCCCGGTCGGTTCCCGGATCCGCGCGACCGCCCAGATCGCCGAGCTGACCGACGTGCCCGCCGGCAAGCAGATGGTGCTCCGCTACACCCTCGAGATCGAGGGCGGCTCCAAGCCGGCCTGCGTCGCCGAGACAGTCGTCCTGCTGCTCGGTTGACCGGACTGCTCCCGACGATCTCAGTCGAGGGAGAGCTCCGGCGGCGCCTTGCGCAGGCCGCGCGTGAGGACGAGCAGGTAGCCGATGCCGATCACCAGCCACCCACTTCCGAGCAGCAGGGCGTTGGAGCCGAGCTTGGTGATCAGGTAGACGTCGACGATCGCGCCGAGCACCGGCAGCACGACGTACCCGACGACCGGCAGGCGCTCGTGCTGGCCGCGCGCCCGGATCCAGGCGGCGATGACGCACACGTTGACGACGGTGAAGGCCAGGAAAGCCCCGAAGTTGATGAACGACGTCGCGGTCGCCAGTGACAGCCGGGTGGCCAGCAGTCCGGCTGCTGCGACGAGGCAGAGGTTGAACACGGGCGTGCGGAACCGCGGGTGGAGTGAGCCGAACGCCCGACGAGGCAGCACACCATCGCGACCCATGACGTACATCAGCCTGCTCGTGCTCGCCTGGATCGCGATGCACGAGGCCATTCCGCCGATGAGCGTGAGGACGTTGTAGACGTTGGCGAAGCCCTTGCCACCGGCCAGTGTCGCGACCGCGAAGCCCGCCGTCGACTCGTCCTTGAATGCCCCACCGGGGTGCACCCACTGCATGAGCAGGGCGATGACGAAGAAGATGCCGCCACCGATCAGGACGCTGAGCAGGATGCCGCGGGGCACGTTGCGCTCGGCGTCCACGACCTCCTCGCTCAGGGTGCTGACGGCGTCGAACCCGAGGAAGGAGTACGCCGCGATGGCTCCGGCGGCGGTGACTGCTCCGACGGAGGTCGCGTGGTTCCACAGGCCGCCGCCGATGCTCCCGCTGGTGGGCGCCGACGCCTTGTGCAGGCACATGACGACCAGCGCCACCAGCGCGACCGCGGTCAGCCCGAGCAGGACCTTGTTGACTCGGTCCGCGACCACGATCCCCAGCACGTTGACCGCCGTGGTGACCAGGATCAGGACGACCAGCCACCCCGAGGTGGAGAAGACCGGGAACTGCACGTTCATGTAGAGCGCGGTGATGAGCCACGCGACCATCGGCAAGAAGAAGTAGTCGAGCAGCAGAGCCCACCCGGACAGGAAGCCGATGCGCGCGTCGAGGAGCCGTCGGGCGTAGGTGTAGACCGACCCGGACTCCGGGTAGGCGCGCGCCAGCTTGCCGTAGCTCAGCGCAGTCAGGGTCATCGCCACCGTCGCCACGAGGTACGCCGTCGGAGCGGCGCCCCTCGCCGTGGAGGCGATCACGCCGAAGGTCGAGACCACGATGCTCGGGGACATGTAGGCGAGACCGAACACGACCAGGGACGCCAGCCCGAGGCGCGGGACGAGCCGGTTCGTGCCGGACGTCCCGCTGGTGCCGGTGCTGCTTTCGGTGCTCGTCACGTCAGACCGTCCCGTGCTCGTGGTGGGGACCTGCGCCGCCGCCGGCGGCCCAGGTGATCGGGTCGATGCGGCCTCCGTAGAGCGGGAGTTCGAGCGGGGCGTCACCGGGCCGGAACTGCTCCCAGAGTCGGTTGAGCCCCGCCGTGCCGTCGCGACGAACGCGTGCGGCCTCGCCCAGGTCCAGCACATCGGTGAGGACGACCTCCTCGGCGGCGACCGAGCTGGCGCGGACGCGACCCTCCGGGTCGACGAGGAGCGAACGACCGACGGCGGTGGGGCCGGCGGCGTTGAGGCTGGCGACGAAAACCTGGTTGGTGATCGCGTTGGCGCGGGCCAGCACCACCTCCTGCTCGCGGTCGACGGTCGGCGTCTGCACCACGTTGAGGATCAGGTCGGCCCCCATCCAGGCCAGGTGCCGGCCGATCTCGGGGAACCACGAGTCGTAGCAGATGGTCAGACCCACCCGTCCGTAGTCAGCCATGTCGAAGACCACGAACTCGGACCCGGAGGCGACGGTCTCATAGGGCCTCCATGGCGCGATCTTGCGGTAGGACGCGACGCGCCGTCCCTCGGGGGAGTAGACCGGCAGGGTGTTGTAGATCCGTCCGTCGTCACCGCGTTCGAGGACGCTGCCCGGCACCAGCCAGATGCCGAGGTCACCGGCGAGGTCTGACAGCTCCTTGTCGCGCGGGCCGGCCAGGGGTTCGGCAAGGTTCTCGAGTGTGGGGGTCGGCTGACCGGTGTCGTTGACCGGGCCGCACAGATGCAGCTCCGGGTAGACGAACAGCCGCACCGACGGCCGCTGACGGGCAAGCTCCCGCACGTCCTCGAGGAACGACGCGGTGGCGCCGGCAGGGCAGGCCGGGGCTTGCACCAGCGCTAGGGGCAGCGGGGAGGTCATGGGAGAGTCTCCAAATCGAGAGCGGACAGCCCGTTCTTTCATCAAACTTTATTTAACGACGCCGCGTTGTCAATGGTGAGGAGGGAAGGCGTGCCCCGAACCCGCGACCAGGCAGCCCGTCGCGCCGAGCTCGTCCAGGCCGCATCCAGGGCGGTACTGGAGCGCGGCGTCACCCGGGCCCGGCTACGCGACGTCGCCGACCAGGCGGGCCTGACCTCAGCCTCGGTTCTCTACTACTACCCCGACTTGGAGGAGTTGCTGGCCGCTGCCTTCGAGTTGGGGACACAGACCTACATCCGTCGCCGCCGCACCGCCGTCGAGGCCACCAGCGACCCGTGGGAGCAGTTGGCCGCCTGCATCCGCTCCGGCGTGCCGTTTCCCGGGGAGCCGGAGACGACCAGTCGGTTGCTCTACGAGCTGGTCCCCCTGACGTTCCGCAACGAGGCCGCCTCCGCACGCCAGGCCGAGTTCTTCTCCGAGCAGGCCGATCTCTACGACCAGGTGCTCTCCTCGGGAGCCGACGTCGGCGCGTTCCGCCTGGTGGCGCCCGCCGACTTCCTGGCGCGCAGCTTCGTCGCCCTCGAGGACGGCTACGGCATCGAGGTCGTCGCCGGCTCCACCACCGCGGCCGAGATCGAGGACCGGATGCTGCGTCACGCCAGGCTGGCGACGCAGGCGCCACCGGCGTAGGTGTCCGCACGGCAAGCCTCACTGACGGCCCCCGCCGACCTTCGCGGTGTACGCCGTGGCCGCCCGCGCCCCCGCGCGACCGGGTGCTGACAGCGTCAGCGCGTGCCAAACTCGCGTCCGGTCCTGCTGAGTGTCTTACCTTCCACGGTCACCGGACGTCGTCGGCCTCGCGCAGCGACCGGACCATCGACCGCAGGATCCGGAGCGCGTCCGACCGATCGGCCTCGGTCATGCCGGACAGCATCCTCGCCTCCACGGAGCGGACCGCCGCGCTCGCCTTGTCCAGCCGCCGTCGACCGCGGGGCGTCAGCCGCGTGGGCAGGGCCTTCCCCACGCGTGCCGCCACAGGCCTGGTCACGGAGCCCTCCGCCTCCAGCGTCTTGAGCAGCACGTTCATTGACTGACGGGTGACGAACGCGCCGCGCGCGAGCTCGGAGTTCGACAGGCCCGGCCGCTGAGCCAGCAGCTCGAGGCAGGAGTAGTGCGTCACGTTCATGCCGAGCGGCCGCAGCACCTCCTCCATCGCCACCCGGAGCGCGCTCGACGCCTCCTTCAGCAGGTAGCCCAGGGACGTCGCGAGCTCGATGCCGCCGTCTTGACTCATGTCAGGATTCTGACACACTGGGGGTATGTCAGAAGACTGACACCACAACGGAAGGAATCCCATGCCCGTCACCGGCCCCGACTTCATCTCCCTCCAGGCGCGCGACCTCGACGTCTCACAGGCGTTCTACGAGCACTACCTCGGTCTCGTCCGCTCTCCGGCCGGACCGCCGCACGCCGTCGTCTTCGAGACCAAACCGATCGCCTTCGCGCTCCGCGACGTGATCCCCGGCACTGACCTCGGATCCGTCGCCCAGCCGGGCATCGGGGCCGCGATCTGGCTGCACGCCACCGACGTCGAGGAGATCCACGACGCGCTCGTCGCCGACGGTCACACCATCGTCTCCGCACCCATCGACGGTCCCTTCGGCCGGACGTTCACCTTCGCCGACCCCGACGGCTATCAGGTCACGCTCCACGACCGCGCGTGAGCTCGGGAATAGGGCAGCCCCACGAAATGGTTGAATGTTCCATGAAGAGGATCGGGTTCCTGAACTTCGGCCACTGGACGCCGTCACCGCACTCGAAGGTGCAGACGGCCTCCGACTCCCTGCTCCAGTCGATCGATCTCGCGGTCGCGGCCGAGGAGCTGGGTGCCGACGGCGCCTACTTCCGAGTCCACCACTTCGCGAACCAGCTGTCGTCGCCGTTCCCGCTGCTGGCCGCGGTCGGCGCCAAGACCTCCCGCATCGAGATCGGCACCGGCGTGATCGACATGCGCTACGAGAATCCGCTCTACATGGCCGAGGACGCCGGCTCCGCCGACCTCATCGCCGGTGGCCGGCTGCAGCTCGGCATCAGCCGTGGATCACCGGAGCAGGTCATCGACGGCTGGCGCTACTTCGGCTACGAGCCCGCCGAGGGCGAGGACCAGGCAGACATGGCGCGCCGGCACACCGACGTGCTGCTGCAGGTGCTCAAGGGTGAGGGGTTCGCCCAGCCGAGCCCGCGCCCGATGTTCCCCAACCCGCCCGGACTGCTGCGCATCGAGCCCCACTCCGAGGGCCTGTGCGAACGGATCTGGTGGGGTGCCGCGTCCGACGCGACCGCACGCTGGGCGGCCGAGAAGGGCATGCACCTGATGAGCTCGACGCTCAAGGCCGACGAGAGCGGCGAGCCGTTCCACGTCCAGCAGCGCAAGCAGATCGACGCCTTCCGCGAGGCATGGAAGGAAGCCGGCCACGACTTCGAGCCGCGGGTCTCGGTCAGCCGCTCGATCATGCCGATCACCACCGACCTCGACCGCGCCTACTTCGGCCACGAGGGCAACAGCCGGGACCAGATCGGCCAGATCGAGGCCAACCTGCGCGCCGTGTTCGGCCGCACGTACGCCGCCGAGCCGGACATCCTGGTCAAGGAGCTCGCCGACGACGAGGCGATCGCCGCAGCCGACACGCTGCTGCTCACCGTGCCGAACCAGCTGGGCGTCGACTACAACGCCCACCTCCTGGAGTCGATCATCAAGGACGTCGCTCCGGGTCTGGGCTGGCGCTGAGCCGCTCCTGATTCACCCAGACTGAGGTTCGTACAGTTGCGCGATCAGCCAGGTGTGTGCGCCCTGATGCAGGATGACCCCGTTTTCATCCCGCATGGGCGAAGGCCGTCCACACTGGCGTGATGACCTACGTAGACGATGCGTTGCACCCCGACGCGTGGAGTGCCGCCGGCATGCTGCCCGCTTCTGACTCAAAGCGGACCGCTGCATACCGGAGGTTGCAATCCTGGTATCGGGCAGTGCAACTTGGCGCTCCAGCCGGAGAGTTCATGGCCTACGCGCAATTGGGTAGTTGGCTGCATCCCGACGCGGTCAGGCTCCAGCGCGACCTAAACTTCCTGCACCCGGCTGCCTACCAGCACGCAGAGCAGCGCAGCATCGATGTCCAGAAGGAAGGCGGGTCACTGGAGCCCAAGCGGCTGTTCCACAACATGCTGTCGAGCATGCCGATGTGCTTCAACTTGTTCGGCGCAATGCGTGGAGAACCCGGATTCCTGCCGGTCTTCCAGCGACTGTTCGACCCTCGGGCCAACGCGATCCTGGACGTCGTGTGTGAATGGACGCCTGCGGAACCTGACGACCGTCTTGGTGACCGCACCGCATTCGACGCAGTAGTGTTCTACGAGACGGCGGACGGGCCGGCATTCTTCGGGATCGAGACCAAGTACACCGAACCGTTCAGTCGAAAAGTCTACCAGCCGTCAGAGGTCAACCGTTACCGCGAGGTCACTCACGAATCAGGCTGGTTCGCTGCGCCTGCGACTGCCATCGAGAACTTGCAGGGGCCCGCATCCAATCAGTTGTGGCGCAACACAATGCTCGCCGCGCGGTTAGAACAGTGCGGACACCACGGACGTGGGTCGGTGGCAGTGGTGGCGCTGGCAGATGATCCCGGCGCCACGAAGGCTTGCGACATCGTCGTTCCAGCCCTCACCGACAGCCACGTCGATCGACTGCGCCTGGTCACCGCCCAAGAGATCCTTGCTGTCACCGAACAGGTCGTGCCCGACCTGTCGTGGTGGGTCACCAGCTTTCGCCGACGCTACGTCGACCACAGCCTTCCTGGTCGCTCTGCGGAGCACGGAGGGCACGATCCGCTGGGCCCGGTTATGGGCCGCAGTATTGCTGATACCGCGACTGCGGCCCGCCACAATGCCCAACCCAACGTCGCGCAGGTACAGGGCGAAGAGTGAGATCTCCCCAGTCGGGTCGCGTACGGCACCGGCCTGGTGGCGTGCCGGACAACGCCGCGAACCCGCCGACCCTCACGATCGCTGAGCAGCGGACTGAGCGTCTCAGCCAACGAGCATGATGGGGGAACGTTGACGAACGCCAAACTGCAGGGTCGTGCAGGGCCAAGGAGACCAGGTCGGGGACGACCGGTTGGTACCGCTACTTCGACACAGTGAAGCCCCGCGGCTCGAGCGGAGAACTGAATCGACGAGGCTCCGGCTGTGCACTATGACCCCGCGCTGCCAGACATTGGCGTTCGAGCGCTTTCGCATGTACTCCGAGCCCCAACGTCGGCGCCGCGGCGACTTAACAGGGCTCTTCACGATTGAGCATCTCGGCGCCGCCTCTGGGGCCACCGTGGCTTCGCCTGCACTGACCTGACTACCTTCTGCCGTCTCGATCAACTCGGGCTCGAGGTCACCGGCAAGCGCCTCGACCCCGGCCGCGCCGTCGTGACGACCCGAGTCGTCGAACCAGATCAGTGGTGCCAGCGGTGTGGGTGCGAAGGCAGCCCGCGTGACACCGTGATCCGCAGCGCGGCGCACGAACCGCTGGGCTGGCGACCGACCACGCTGATGTTCCAGATCCGTCATCACCGGTGCACCGGATGCGGGCATGTGTAGCGCCAGGACACCACCCGGGCGGCGGAGCCGCGGGCCAAGTTGTCGCGGCGTGGGCTGCGGTGGGCGTTGGAGGGGATCGTGCGTCAGCACCTCACCGTCGCCCAGGTCGCCGACGGGCTCCCCGGCAATGATCTTCGGGCGACCGGCCATGCCGTGGTAGCTGCCGAACGTGCAGCCAACCCTCCTAGTTTCCAGATCGACGCCGCGGAGAGTCACGGTCACTGAGCCCCTGCGGTTGTCGGAGCACTCGCCTACCCTGCGTCCATGAGTAAGGAAAAGCTCCCTGCCGATGCCATGTCCCGCTATGAGCGGAAGCGCTGGGACGAACTGCAGGCGCACTGGGAGAAGAAGGCGGAGGGGCGGAAGGCCGTGCTCCCGCCCCGAGCCCGGGCTGCGCTTGACACCACCGTGGAGACCACGAAGAGCACCGCCTCGAAGGCCGGCAAGGCGGTGGCAGCGCGGACTCCGGAAACGGTGAAGGACGTCGCGGATGCGGCGATTGATGCCGCGCTCGTGCCGACCGTCCACAACGTGGTTCAACTGCTCGAACTCCTCAACGACTGGGTGGTCGAGCTGACCGACCCGGAGGCGGTCCTGAAGTATCACCGGGACAAGGGCCGCGAGGTGGAAATGTTGGACGACCTGCGACGCCTGGACCTTGAAGAACTGGAGGAGCTGACTAACGGCATGGCGCTGAAGTGGGGCACCATCGGCGTTGGACAAGGGGCGAGTTTTGGTGCGCTGGCCATGATCCCCGTGCCAGTCCTTGGTAGCGTCTTGGCCATCGGGCTCGACATGATCGCCATGCAGGCGCTCACAGGCGCCATCGCCACCCGCATCTGCTACGCCTACGGGTACGACGCCGCCGATCCGGAGGTGCGGCACATCATCGATCGCATGGTCGGCCGGGCCTACAAGAACCAAGTGGTGAAGGCTGGCTCGGTGAAGAAAGCCAGCGCCGCCTTCGACGCGACGAAAGGCCGGGTTAAATGGAGTCAAAAGCTCCGGGACGACCACCGCCTCATGGCCGCGGTCGAGAAGTTGCTGAAGAGGGCGGGCGACGGGAAGCACGTGCCCGTCAAGAACGCCCGGATGGGTATGCCGGTCGTTTCGGTGCTGGCGGTGCCGCGACGAACGCGCACGTGTTGGGGGATACCGCCCGTCAGGCGCGGCACTACGGCGCGACCATACTGCTCGCGGAGAAGCACGGCCTGGAGCTTCCTCCGAACCTGCGCCGCAGCCTTGAGTCCGACGAGGACAGAGACGACGACGAGTAGCGAGATCGGTACGCGGACCGTGCCACAGCGGGATCCTCAAAACAGACCTGCTCGTCGGTGCCTGACATGACTGGCCGTGGCTGCCCCGATAGCCTGGGGCTCGTGAGCCACTGGTCGCACGTGAGGAAGTCAGTCCGGACCGATACAGGAGTGCAGGTGTGAGTGGTCTCAGGGAGATCGGGGTCATCGGTGGCGGGCTGATGGGGTCAGGCATCGGCGAGGTGGTGGCTCGTGCAGGTCTGGACGTCGTTGTCGTCGAGGTCACCGAGGACGCCGCGAGGGCCGCCGCCGAGCGGGTCGAGGAATCTCTGCGGCGTGCTGAGTCGCGCGGGAAGATCGACGCCGGCGAAGTCACCGCTGTCCTCGACCGCATTCGCTTCGAGACCGACCTGGAGACGCTCGCCGACCGGGATCTGGTGATCGAGGCCGCCTCGGAGAATGAGGAGACCAAGATCGAGCTGTTCCGCCAGGTCGGACGGATCCTCAAGAAGGACGACGCCATCCTGGCGTCGAACACCTCGTCGATCCCGATCGTCAAGCTCGGTGCCGTCTCCGGCCGACCAGCTCACGTCATGGGCGTCCACTTCTTCAACCCCGCTCCCGTCATGCAGCTCGTCGAACTCATCCCCTCGCTGACCACCGCGTCGGAGACGCTGGAGCGGATGCGGTCGTGGGTCACCGACGAGCTCGGCAAGGAACCCATCGCAGCGACTGACCGAGCCGGATTCGTCGTCAACAGCCTCTTGGTCCCCTACCTGCTGTCGGCGATCAGGATGTACGAGGCCGGCTACGCCTCGGCCGCCGACATCGACCGCGGCATGGTCCTGGGCTGCGGCCATCCGATGGGGCCACTCGCCCTCTGCGATCTCATCGGCCTCGACACGGTCCGCGCTATCGGCGTCTCGATGTACGAGGAGTTCAAGGAACCCCTCTACTCTCCGCCTCCCCTGCTGGACCGGATGGTCGAAGCGGGGCTCCTGGGCACGAAGACCGGGCGAGGCTTCTACCCCCACGCATGAGTGGCGACAGCAGGAACGAACGAGCAGCGGACACGTCCGTCCCTCGTGCTCAGGTCGGCTGACCTGGCTCAAGTCGGCTGCTTTCGAGGCTCTCGTAGAACTCCACGATGTGCCGCTCCACGAGGCGGGCCGCCTCCTCGCCGTCGCTGCCCTCGACGGCGTCGAGGATGGCGGCGTGCTGGGAGACCAGAGCGTCACGGGTCGAGCGAGGGTCGCTGAGCCGCTGGAAGGTGAGGGTCATCTCCTGGTGCACGGCGTCGCGCAGTGCCTGCATCAGCAGACCGAGCAACGCGTTGCCGCAGGCCTGCGCCATGCCGACGTGGAAGTCGGTGTCGAGCTCGTTGAACGCGGAGTGCGTGATGTGTTGGTCGCGCATCCGGGCGACGACCTCCCGCAAGCTCTGCACCTGCTCCGGTCTCAGTGAGCGAGCCGCCTCTCGAACGGCCCAGCGCTCGAGCTGGACCCGCACCTCCATCACCTCACGCTGGCTGAACGATGACAGGGCGACATGGAGTCGCAGCACGGTGCTCAGCACCGGGCTCCCGTCGCCGGTGACCCGACTCCCGGACCCGGGCCCCGAGCCAGTGCCGGCCGAGACGATGCCCATGGCCTCCAACACCCGCAGCGCCTCGCGCACCGCGGGCCGGCTGACACGGAGGGACTCGGCCAGCTGACGTTCGCCGGGAAGCCTGTCACCGGCGCGCAGCCTCCCCTGCAGGATCTGCTCCTCGATCTGGGACAGCACCTGCTCGTAGGTGCGCTGCCGTTGCACCGGACGGAAGAGGTCGTCGGGTGCCACCGGAGCGCTCCTCACCAGACGGCCACCCCCACGGTGACGGTGCGCTTCATGCTACGCGGGGGGCCGGCGCCTTCACGGAACCATCCAGTTCAGCACCGGTGTGGCCTGGAGCACCACGATCAGGCACATGATCGGGAGCAGGATGCACGTCGCGACCAGGACCTTGCGGAACAGCTCGCCCTCGCGACCAGCCAGGCCCACCGCTGCCGCGCCGATGGCGAGGTTCTGCGGGCTGATCATCTTGCCGAGCACTCCTCCCGACGTGTTGGCCGCGGCCAACAGGACCGGGTTCAGTCCTGTCGCGTTCGCGGCACTCACCTGCAGGGCACCGAACAAGGAGTTGGACGAGGTGTCCGAACCGGTCACGGCGACCCCGAACCAGCCCAGGATCGGGGACAGCACGGCAAAGAACGTGCCGAGTCCGGCCAGGAAGAGACCCATGGTGACGGTCTGGCCCGAGGCGTTCATGACGTAGGACAGCGCCAGCACCGAGGTGACCGTCAAGATGGCGCCGCGCAGCTGCACCACGGTCCCGACCCAGCAGCGGACGGCTTGGGCCGGTGAGACACGCAGGATGAGCGCGGTGATGATGCCGGAGACCAGCAGGACGGTGCCGCCGCCGACCAACCAGTCGATCTTGTACGTCGCCAGGGACAGCGGCTGCCCGGCGGCGTTCACGACGTTCAAGCCGGGCCAGCTGACAAGCTTTGTCGTGGTTGACAGCGAGGTCTTGACCGCAGGGATCGCGATGACGCTGAAGAGGATGATGACGACGAGATATGGCAGGAACGCCTTGACGGTTTCAGCACGGGTCCGCGGCAGCGTCACGGGCTCCATCACGGCGACTCCGCCGGCGCCGCGACCGGTCGGGAGACCCACGGGGTTGTCGTCAGGAGTGTCCTCGTCACCAGCCTGGCCGAGGCCGCTCGTGCGGACGACGGTGGGCTGCCACACGCGCAGCAGGCCCAGGACGCAAGCAGCCGAGAACAGCGACGCCGCGATGTCGGACAGCTCGACGGGACCGTAGTTCGACATCAGGAACTGAGCCACGGCGAAAGAGACCCCACAGGCGGCTGCGGCCGGCCAGGTCTCGCGGATGCCTCGGCGACCGTCCAACAGCCAGATCAGCAGCAGCGGTACGACGACCGCCAGCAGTGGCACCTGCCGCCCGCTCATCTGGCTCAGGTCGCGAAGCGGGAGACCGCTCACCTGTGCCAGCGTGATGACGGGCAGCGCGACGGCGCCATAGGCCACGGGGGCGGTGTTCGCCACGAGTGCGGTGGTCGCCGCCTTCAGCGGCGCCAACCCGATGCTGACCAGCATGACCGCGCAGATCGCCACCGGCGCGCCGAAGCCAGCCAGTGCCTCCAGCAGCGCGCCGAAGCAGAAGGCGATGATCATGCCCTGGATGCGCTGGTCGGCGCTGACCGACGAGAAGGCCTCCTGCAGACGGTCGAAGTGTCCCGAGACCACCGTCATCTGGTAGATCCAAATCGCGTTGATCACGATCCACATGGCTGGGAAGAGGCCGAACGCAGCCCCCTCGGTCACCGCCGAGATGCCGATGCCCAGCGGCATGCCGTAGACCAGCACGCTGACGAGGAACGACAGAACCAGCGCGGTCAGTCCCGCGACCCAGGCTCGCATCTTGAAGACGCCGAGCATCACGAACAACACGATCAGCGGCGCGGCCGCCACCAGGGCGGAGAGCCCGAGGCTCCCACCCACAGGGTCGAGCACCTGCTTGTACATGAGACCTCCTCGCCCCTTCGGGCGCGCTAGCAGTCGACCGGACGGCCGAGGTGCCGTTCGGGTGTTCGCATGCACTTGTTGCTGTGGTCCCTTCGGGCCGTGCGGTGTCGGCCCGGCGGCCCCTCAGAAGACGGGGACCTCCTGGTAGCTACCGAAGACTTCGCGCAGGGCACCGGTGATCTCGCCCATGGACAGGTGCGCCCGAACCGCTTCGATGGTGGCGGGCATCAGGTTGGCCGAGGGGTCCTGGGCCACCCGCAGCAGTTCAGCGAGGGCCGCGTCGGCACGTTGCGGGTCGCGGTCGGCTCGGGTCTGCTTGAGCCGGGTGATCTGCCGCTGCTCCGACTCCGGGTCGAGCTTGTGCGTCTCGATCTTCTCTCCCGGCCCCTCGTCGACGTACCGGTTGACCCCGATCACCGGGCGGTCCCCGCTCGCCTTGCGTTGCGCGAAGTCGTAGGCGGTGTCGGAGATCTCCTTCTGGAAGAAGCCGGACTCGATGCACGCGACGACGCCGCCCATCTCGTCGATGCGGGTCATGTAGACATCGATCCCCGCCTCGATCTCGTCGGTGAGCGCCTCGACGTAGTACGAGCCGCCGAGCGGATCGATGACGTCGGGGACCTTGGTCTCGTCGGCGATCACCTGCTGGGTGCGCAGCGCGATCTTCATGGCCATCTCGCTCGGAATCGTGTACGCCTCGTCGAGGCCGTTGGTGTGCAGCGACTGGGCGCCACCGAGCACCGCGGACAGGGCCTGCAGAGCGGTGCGGACGATGTTGTTCATCGGCTGCGGCTTGGTCAAGGTGGCGGCAGCGGTCTGGGCGTGGAAGCGGAGCCGCATGGAGTTCGGGGCCGTGGCCCCGAATCGGTTGCGCATCATCTTGGCGTAGTAGCGGCGCACCGCCCGGAACTTCGCGACCTCCTCGAACAGGTCGGCCTGGCTGACGAAGAAGAAGGACAGGCGGGAGGCGAACGTGTCGACGTCGACACCGGTCGCGACGACGTCCTCGACGTAGGCGCGGGTGATCGCCATGGTGAAGGCCACCTCCTGCAGCGCGCTCGCGCCTGCCTCGCTGATGTGGTAGCCGCTGATGTTCACGGGGTTGTAGCGGGCCATGTGCTCGGCGCAGTAGACGACGCAGTCACGGACGATGCGCATCGACGGCTCGACCGGGAACACCCACTCCTTCTGGGCGACGTACTCCTTGAGGATGTCGTTCTGGATGGTGCCCGACAGCTTGTTGAGGTCGTAGCCGCGGTCCTCGGCCACGGCCACGTACATGGCCAGCAGGATCCAGGCCGACGGGTTGATCGTCATCGAGACGCTGATCTCCTCGAGGTCGATGCCGTCGAAGAGCGCCTGCATGTCGGGCAGGGTGTCGATGGCGACGCCTTCGCGTCCCACCTCGCCCAGGCTCATCGAGTCGTCGCTGTCCAGACCCATCAACGTCGGCATGTCGAAGTCCACCGACAGACCCGTCTGGCCCTGGGCGATGAGGTACTGGAAGCGCTTGTTGGTCTCCTCCGCCTGACCGAAGCCGGCGATCTGACGCATCGTCCACTTCCGGCCGCGGTACATGGTCGGGTAGGGCCCTCGGGTGTACGGGTAACGGCCGGGTAGGCCGATCTCGTCCCAGCTCTCCGGGAGGTCGGCCGGCGTGTAGACCCGCTTGGTCAGCGAGCCGCTCCCAGACCGGTACTCCTCCCGCTCCTCGGGCGCACGCGACAAGAAGGCCGCGAGCTCGTGGTCCTCCCAGTCGCCCAGCTCTGCGATCACTGCTGCACGCAGCTCGTCGGCGCACAGGCGGTGCTCCGGTGGGGTTGCGCCCTGGTCGTCGCTCATGAAGTCCTCCTGCGGTCGGGGTCGGGGTCGGGGTCGGTGTTGGGGGTTGGTGTGTGGTGGCTAGGTGCCGGCCGAGGCCAGGACCGAGGCGTCAGAGACCGGACACCAGCTGGCGAGCAGCACCCGCGGGATCGGTGTGACGCTGGGTGACCTGCTCGACGGCGGCATCGAACTCCGGGTTGCCGGGGCGCAGCCGGCGGAGCACCAGCTCCTCGGCCGCCCAGCGGATCCGGGTCGAGGCGTTGCGGGCCAGACGCTCGTCGCGGACGCCGTTCTCGTGCATCCAGCCCAGGTGTCGGTCCACCTCGTCGACAAGGTCGGCGATGCCGTCGCGCTCGCTCGCCACGGTCTTATGGATGGGCACGTTCCACTGGCCGGCACGGCGGTGACTGAGCCGGAGCATGTCGCGGATCTCGCGCACCGTCTTGTCCGCGCCCGGGCGGTCCGCCTTGTTCACCACGTGCATGTCGGCGACCTCGAGCAGACCGGCCTTGATGGCCTGCACGTCGTCGCCCATGCCGGGCACGCTCACGACGAGCACGGTGTCGGCGACGCTGACGACATCGACCTCGGCCTGGCCGACACCCACCGTCTCGATGATCACCACGTCACGGCCGGCGGCGTCGAGCAGCGCCGCGGCGTCGAGGACCGCGCGGGACAGACCGCCGAGGGCGCCACGGGTGGCGAGGGACCGGATGTAGACGCCGGCGTCGCCGGACAGCTCGCCCATCCGGATCCGGTCGCCCAGGATGGCGCCGCCCGAGTAGTGGCTGGACGGGTCCACTGCCAGGATGCCGACGGTGCGGTCGCGGTGCCGCAACTCCCGGGTGAGAGCGGTGACCAGCGTGGACTTCCCGCTCCCCGCCGGCCCGGTGACGCCGACGACGTGCGCACCGCCGGTGTGCGGGTGCAGGCGAGCGAGCAGGTCGTCGATCCCCGGGGTGCGACGCTCGACCTGGGTCACCGCCCGAGCGATGGCACCGGGCTCCGCGCGCAGCACGCGCTCTGCCAGCTCGGCGACGGCCGTCTCGTCCGTGGCGG
>Ga0210040_10003676_pt1 | contig 20595 bp, 18 predicted proteins | sample CryGeyCG12114_NA_FD_185462 | JGI IMG/M metagenome (GOLD analysis project Ga0210040, IMG submission 185462) | Groundwater microbial communities from aquifer - Crystal Geyser CG19_WC_8/21/14_NA (SPAdes) (version 2) | ecosystem: Environmental > Aquatic > Deep subsurface > Groundwater | place: USA... | reverse complement strand
CCGAGGTTGGCGCGGTCGTAGTCGATGACCGGGATGCCGGCGTCGGTCGCCTTCTTGATCACGGCGGTGCCCGAGTCGGGGTCGAGGCTGGTCATGATGAGCGCCTTGACGCCGGCGCTGATCATGCCGTCCGCGATGGTCTGGAACTGGGTGGCGTCGCCCTGGGCGTTCTGGATGTCGGACTGGACGCCGGCGTCGGCGAAGGCCTTCTGGAAGAACGGCCGGTCGGCGGTCTCCCAGCGGGCGGAGGACTCCGTGTCGGGCAGGATCACACCGATCTTGCCCGAGACCGCCGCGGAGGAGCCGGAGCCGGCGGGCTGGCCGGCGTCCGAGCCGCCACCGCCGCAGCCGGAGAGGGTGAGGGCGGCCGCGGCCGCGAGCGTGCCGATGCCGAGCAGGTGCTTCTTCATGGTTGTGGGACCTTTCGCGGGTCAGCCATCTCGCTGAGCCCAGAGGGCGCATCCACCAGGTGCGCTGAACGTGCCCGGTCGTGCCGGCGCAACCAGCAGCAGCCCGGGACGAGGTCGTCGGGACGTACGTGGCGTGACCGCATCGGCATGCACGGGTTGAGGTGTTGTCCGGAAACTAACAGGGCGCGACGAGCGACCTGCGTGCACCCTGTCACGACTTCGTAACAGTGTGGTGGACCGGACGTGGTGCTGGTCCGGGGCCGGCGGACCGGCTGGGGCGCAAGGACCGAGGCCGGTGCTCTGCGGCGCGGGCCTCGGGCCGGGCCGGTGGGCGCCACGGAACCGGCTCCGCCCGGGCTCCCGGTCAGGACCAGGACGCGCCCCGGCCGCGACCGGACTTGACCCCGGAGCGCCGCTTCTTCGCCTGCAGCCGCCGCTCGACCGAGCCCCGGGTGGGGCGGGTGCCCCGGCGCCGGGGCGGCGGCGGGGCGAGCGCGGCCGCCACCCGGCCGGCCAGGCGCTCGCGGGCCGCCTGCCGGTTCCGCAGCTGGGCCCGGTGCTCCGACGCCGCGACCACCAGGGCGCCGCCGACGAGCTGGTCGGCCAGCCGGAGCAGCAGGCGCTCCCGTCGCGCGGCGTCGAGGGCGGCGACCGCGGCCGACGAGCCGGGGCTCCAGCTCAGCTCGACCCGGCTGTCGGTGGTGTTCACGCCCTGCCCGCCCGGCCCCGAGGAGCGGGAGAACCGCCAGCGGAGCTCGTCGGCGCCGATCACCAGACCGGGCCCGACCGGCAGCGGACCGTCGACCTCCACCCGGTCAGCGTAGGGGCACGGGCTCCGCGCCGCCCCGGCTTGGCCCGGCGGGCACACTGAGGCCGTGCCGGAGCTGCCCGAGGTCGAGAGTGCCCGCGCCACGGTCGAGCGGGCGGCGCTGCGCCGCCGGATCGCCGACGTCGACGACACCGACTCCTGGGAGTGCCGTCCGCACGCCGCCGGTGAGATCCGCGACGCGCTGGTGGGCCGGATGCTGACCGGCGCGTTCCGCCAGGGCAAGTCGATGTGGTGCGAGACCTCCGGGCAGGGCCGCGCGCGCACGCCTGGCCCGGTGCTGGGGCTGCACCTGGGGATGAGCGGTCGGATCCTGGTCACCGACCGGCACGGCGAGCTGACCGAGGGCGGGGACTGGTTGGGCGGGCGCTACGGCCAGGGCGCCGAGCAGCCCGAGCGCAAGCCGGTCTGGGACCGCTTCACCCTCACCTTCACCGACGGCGGCACGCTGCGGCTGTTCGACAAGCGCAGGCTCGGCCGGGTCCGCCTCGACCCCGACCTCTCCCACCTCGGCCCCGACGCCGAGCAGGTCGACGCCGCCGTGCTCGCCGAGCGGGTGAGCCGGAGCCGGGCCCCGGTCAAGGCCCGGCTGCTCGACCAGTCCGTGGTGGCCGGGGTCGGCAACCTGCTGGCGGACGAGACCCTGTGGCAGGCGCGCCTCTCGCCGCTGCGACCGGCCGACAGCCTCGCTGCCGAGGAGCTGGCCGGACTGCACCACGCCCTGCACGAGGCCACGGCGGCGGCGATCGCCCACGGCGGCGTGCACACCGGCGAGGTCATCGAGTTCCGGGGCCGGGGTCGGCACTGCCCGCGCTGCGGCGCGGAGATGGTCACCGGCACCGTCGGTGGCCGCACCACCTGGTGGTGCCCGCAGGAGCAGCGCTGAGCGCGACCGGCAGCGGCCCGCTGACGACCCGCTCCCCCGCGCGCTGATGGCGGTAGGCTCCTCGGCACTCGGACCCCCGCGAGCCGAAGGCGGCTGATGTGACTGTCCCGAACCCCCTGCCCGGGCGTCCGCGCTCCCGACGGCCCGGAGCGCCCTCCCGTCGGCGGGCGGCCCTGCTCGCGGCCGGCCTCAGCACGCTGCTGGTCGCGGCGCCCGTCCCGGCCCTGGCCAGCACGCCCAGCCCGGCACCCTCGGCACCCACGTCCGGCAGCACCGCGGCGTCGCCGTCGGCCGACCCGAGCCCCGCGCCCGACAGCACCAGCCCGGCCCCCACCCCGAGCGCGTCGGGGCCGAGCGCCTCGGAGCCGGCGGGCAGCCCGTCCCCCTCCTCCAGCACGTCCCCCTCGTCCAGCCCGGGCGGCCCGTCCAGCCCGGACGGCGCCGGCGCTGACCAGCCGGAGCGGGCGGCGGCCAGGGCGCGGTCCCTGACCCTGTCGGTCGCCTCGAGCGGCAGCCCGGTGGCCGGTCGCTTCTACCAGGACATCGGCCGCTTCGTCTTCTCGGGCGCGGCCGCCGGCATCGCGGAAGACAGCCGGGTGGAGGTCTACCGCCGGACCGCGGGCGCCACGGCCTGGCGCCGGGTGGCCAGCACCTCCGTCACCGGAAGTGGCACGTTCCGGGTCACCCTGCCGGTGCAGGCCCGCGGTGCGGCCACCTTCGCCGCCACCACCGGCGGCGCCCCCGGCAGCGGGGACGAGGTGGCCAGCCCCCGGGTCGCCGTCACCGTCCGTGACGCGACCGTCAGCCTGTCCGGGCCCGTCCGGGTGGACTCGCTGAAGAGCGCGAGCTTGAAGGGCTCGGTGGTGCCGGCCCGGGCCGGGGTGGTGGTGCACGTCGACGTCCGCCGCGGCTCGGACTACCACTCGAGCGCCACCGCGACGACCCGCGCCGACGGCCGGTTCACGGTCGCCGTCGCCCACGGCAAGGGGCACCTGGCCTCCTACCGGGTGCGCAGCAGCTACCACGCGAGCAACCGGGACCGCTGGGAGACCAGCGACAGCACGGTGCTCCGGCGCGTCGCGGTGCTCGCCGCGGTCGTCACCGACACCGCGGCGGACGAGGTGCGGCACACCTACCGCAAGGGCTGCCCGGTCGGCCGCTCGAAGCTGAGCACGATCCGGATGAACTACTACGGCCGCGACAAGCTCATGCACCGCGGCGTGCTGATCGTCCGGAGGGACCTGGTCGGGGAGATCAAGGCAGCCTTCGGGAAGTCGCTGACCGCGCGCTACCCGTTCACGAAGATGCGCAACCCCGACGTCTACGACGGGAACGACCCGCGGCAGATGAAGGCCGACAACACCAGCGGCTTCAACTGCCGGAAGGTGGTCGGCAACCCGTACGCGCAGTCGCCGCACTCCTACGGCATCGCCATCGACGTCAACACGGTGCGGAACCCCTACCGCGACTCCAGGGGCAAGTGGTGGCCCGCCAACGGCAAGCCCTACATCGACCGGACGCCGCTGCGCCGGGGCATGCTGGGCAAGAGCTCCACGCTGACCGAGCAGCTGCGCTCGGACAAGTTCTTCTGGGGCGGTCTCTGGTCGCCGGGCAGGGACTACCAGCACTTCGAGTACCGGCCGTGAGCGCCACCTCGCGGTGACCGCCGTCACCCCCGGTCGGGACGGGGTGGGCCGGCTGGGGACCGTCCGGGCACGGGCCGTCGTGGCCGGAGCCCTGACCCTGGTCGTGCTCGCCGGCTGCACGAGCAGCCCACCGGCCCCGTCCGCCCCCAGCCCCGTACCAGCCACCGCCGGCAGCGGGGCCGGGTCGGCCAGTCCGGCGGCACCCGCCCCGTCCGAGCCGGTGGAACCGACCACGACGAACACGCTGCCCCCGCCCCCGGAGCCGACCGGACCGGCACCGTCCACCGCCGGTGACCTCGACGCGAGCGTGCTGCCCGTCCCGGCCGGCTGGCGCACGGTGGCCCGGGAGGGCGGCGACGAGGACGGCTACGAGGGGAACGGCACCTGGGTGCACGCCCGGGACGCCCGCTACGCCGCGCAGGACACCATCACCATCGGCTGCGCCGAGGTGACCCGTGACGACTACCCCGACCCCCGGCTGGCGCTGGAGGGGAGCTACCAGAGCCGTACCGGCTCGCCGGGCGTGGGCCTGGTGCTCCAGTTCGCCGACCCGGACGCGGCCGGCCGCTACTGGGCCCGCTACGTGGAGCAGGTGCAGGCCTGCCGGACGGTGACCGAGCCGGTCCGGACCGAGCTGGTGCCGCTCGAGCAGCCCGCCGACGGCGAGGCGCTGCTGGACCGCCGCAGCTACCCCGACGGCGAGTGGACCGAGGTCGGGGTGCGCCGCGGGGACCGGGTGACGCTGGTGATCCTGCAGGACGACCACCACCTCACCCCCGCCCAGGCCGCGCGGGTGGTGGCGCAGGTCCGCTGACCCCTCCGCCGTGGCCGACGGCTCTCAGGAGGCGGCGGGCTCCAGGGCGAAGGCGACCGCACCGCGGGCGAGGTCGGCCTCGACCAGCCGGACGGCGACCTCGTGGCCGAGCGGCAGGTCCAGACCGCTCACCCTGGCCTGCACGGCCGGGTCGGCCACGACCACCGTGCCGTGGCGGTGGGCGCTGTCCACCTCGACCACCGTGCCGGTGAACACCTCGCCGACCCGGTGCGCCAGCAGGCAGACCTCGACGAGGTCGACGATCGAGCGCTCGTAGGTGCTGGCCCGACGCCCGGCGGCCGCCATCTCCTCGGGCAGGGCGGCCAGCGCCTCCACGGCCCAGGCCGGGACGGCCGTCCCGGCGCAGAGGGCGAGGCAGACCTCACCGGCGTAGCGGTCGACCAGCCGCCGCAGCGGCGCCGTGCAGTGGGCGTAGTCGATGGCCAGCGCGGCGTGCTCGGCGTCGGCGGGGATGCTGTCCACGAAGGCCTGGTAGCCGGCGCCGCGGAAGAGCGTGGTGCAGGCGTCCAGCATCGCCGCGTGCCGGGGCCGGTGCGGGTCGAGGGCGCGGACGAACTCGGGGTAGTCGAGCTCGGCCGGCCAGGGGATGTGCAGCGCCTTGGCCGTCTGGCGCAGCTTCCGCACCGAGCCGGCGTCGGCCGGCGGCATGGTGCGCAGGATGCCGACCTGGCCGTAGATCATCAGGTGCGCCGCGGCCATGCCGGTGAGCAGGGAGATCTGGGCGTTCCAGCCCTCCACCGGCAGCGGTGCCCGGAACTCCAGCTGCCAGCCCTCGTCGGTGGCCAGCACCTCCTGCTCGGGGATCTGCAGGCTGACCCCGCCCCGCTCGCGCTCCCGCTGCTCCCGCCAGCGGCCGACCTCGCGCAGCAGGGCCAGCGACTCTCGCGGTGAGCCGCCGTCGATCTCGGCCTGGGCGGTGGCGTAGTCGAGCTGCTCGCGGCTGCGCACCCGGGCCCGGACCACCTCGGCATCGGTCATCCGGCCGTGCGCGTCCAGCCGCAGCGTCCACAGCAGCGCGGGGCGCACCTGCCCCGGCAGCAGGCTGGCCGCTCCCTCGCTCAGCGCCGGTGGGTGCAGCGGGGTGCGGCGATCGGGGGCGTAGCGGGTCATCCCCCGCCGGTGGGCCTCGGCGTCGACGGCCCCACCGGGCCGGACGAAGGCCGCGACGTCGGCGATCGCGTAGGAGACCACCAAGCCGTCCCCGTCGCGGGTGAGGTGCAGGGCCTGGTCGAGGTCGCGGGCGCCCGGCGGGTCGATGGTGACCAGCTCGAGGTCGGTGCGGTCGAGGTCGGGCAGCCGCGGCGCGGCCGCGGACGCCGCCGCCTCGGCCAGCACGTCGGCCGGGAACTCCGCCGGCACCTGCTGCTCGGCGCGGATCCGGGCCAGCCCTGCGGCCAGGTCCGGCGGCAGCTCGGCGGGGAGCTCGACCCTGCGGGCTGGCATGCAGGCGACCCTACAAGGAGACGGTCCTGCAGATGCCCCTTCGCCCCCGTCCCGCGCCCCGTCCGCCCTGCCGCGCCCGGTGCACGGGGCGCGGGAGGGACGACGGGGCGCGGGAGGGACGACGGGGCGCGGGAGGGACGACGGGGCGCGGGAGGGACGACGGGGCGCGGGAGGGACGGCGTCCGACCCGGCGGCGGTCGGCCCTCGGCTCAGAGGCCCGACTCGGGCCCGCGGACCAGGATGCGGCCGCACTCCTCGCAGCGCAGGACCTCATCGGCCGGTGCCGCCGCGAAGGCCCGCAGGTCGGCGGAGTTCAGCTCCAGCCGGCAGCCGGTGCAGCGGCGGTGCCGCAGCTCGGCCGCGCCGATCCCGGCGTGCGTGGCGCTGACCTTGTCGTAGAGACGCAGCAGCTCGGCCGGGATCAGCGGCACGATCCCCTCGCGCAGCACCTGGCGGTCCGACATCTCCAGCTCCAGCTCGCGCAGCTGGCGGTCCCGCTTGGTGGAGAGCAGCCCGAGCTGGGTGTCCAGCTCACCGGCCTCGGCGCGCAGCCGCTCCCGCCCCTCGGTGGCCGACTCGAGCTGCTCCATCACCGCGAGCTCGGAGTCCTCGAGGGTGTCGATCCGCCGCTTCAGGTGGTCGATCTCCTCGACCAGCGACCCGAGGGCGCGCGGGTCACCCACCGAGCCGTCGGCGACCCGGTGCTGGTTGCGGTTCAGGCGCTCGCGGACCGGTTCGAGGTCGTTCTCGGCTCGCTCCTGCTCGCGCTCGAGGTCGGAGACGGCCGTGTCCGCGCCGACGAGGTCGGAGGCGAGGTGGTTGCGGGTGCCGCGGAGCCGGGCGATCTCGGCGTGCTCGGGCAGCGTCCGCCGACGGTGCGCCAGCTGGGCGAGCGCGGTGTCCACCCCCTGCAGGTCGAGCAGGCGCCGTTGGTCGGCTGGGTCGGCTTTGATCTCGGGTCTCCCTCCGGGGCGGGAACCGTGACCGGCTCCCTGCGCCAACCCTACTGATCCCCGCGCCCAGGGCCATGACCCGACGGGGAATGGATCGGGGGACGCCGCGGTTGCGCCGCACAGACGGTACGGGGACGCTCCCGCCCCGTCCGGCCACATCGTCGTGCCTCTCCGCTCCGCCCGGCTTCCCGGGTGGCTCTCACCGAGCCCACCACTTCGAGGACGACGCATGACCACGCTGGCCAACCCCGCGCGCACCACCCCTGACCTCACCGGTACCGCAGCCACCGAGAGCACCACCGCCGCCGACGGCGCCCATTTCGTCGGCCGGCGCTACCTCTCCCTCGTGCTGGTGCTGGGCGCCCTCAGCGCGGTCGGGCCGCTGACCATCGACACGTACCTGCCGGCGCTTCCCGCGCTGAGTGCCGAGCTGCGGGCCACCGACTCCCAGGCGCAGCTGACCATCACCGGGCTGCTCGTCGGGCTCGGGCTCGGCCAGCTGCTGGTCGGCCCGCTGTCCGACGCCGTCGGCCGGCGCCGGCCGCTGCTGATCGGCCTCGGCCTGCACGCCCTGATGTCCGCCCTCTGCGCGCTCGCCCCCTCGATCACCCTGCTGGCGGTCACCCGGACGCTGCAGGGACTGGCCGGGGCCGCGGTGGCCGTGGTCGCCATGGCCGTGGTCCGCGACCTCTTCTCCGGCGTCCGGGCGGCTCAGCTGCTCTCCCGGCTCACCCTGGTGGTGGGCGTCGCCCCGATCCTGGCCCCGTCGCTGGGCAGCGCCCTGCTGAAGCTCACCTCCTGGCGGGGCATCTTCGTCGTGCTGGCCGCGGTCGCCGTGGCCCTGTTCGTGCTGGCCCTGGTCGCCCTGCCCGAGACGCTGCCGGTCGTGCGGCGCCAGTCGGGCAACCTGCGCGGGTCGCTCCGGGCGTACCGCCGGCTGTTCCGCGACCGGCTGTTCGTGGTCATGGTGCTGGTCTCCGGGCTGATGTTCGCCACGCTGTTCGCCTACATCTCCGGGGCGCCGTTCATCCTGCAGGAGCTCTTCGGCCTCAGCCCTCAGCAGTTCGGCCTCGCGTTCAGCGCGAACGCGGTCGGGCTGATCGCGATGACCCAGATCAACCCGCTGCTGGTCCGGCGGATCAGCCCCGTCCGGGTGCTGTCCGCCGCTGTCCTGACCAGCTTCCTCGCCGCGACGGCCCTGGTGGTCACCGCGGCGACCGGTGCCGGCGGCATCGTCGGGTTCATGGTCCCGCTGTTCTTCCTGGTCTCGGCGGCCGGGCTCGCGTTCCCGAACGCCCCGGCGATCGCCCTGAACCGGCACGGAGAGTCGGCGGGCACGGCGGCCGCCCTGCTCGGGGCGGCGCAGTTCATGATCGGCGGCTTCATCGCGCCGCTGGTCGGCGTGCTGGCCGACGGCACCCCGCTGCCGATGGCGGCGGTCATCCTGGGGACCGCGACCCTCGCGCTGGTGCTGATGCTCAGCACGCGCCGCCGGCTGGACGCCGTCTCCTACGACTGAGCCCGAGGTGCTGGCCGGCGGGCCCGTCCGGGACCAGATCGGGCCCGTGCCTCAGCCACCGCCCCGGACGGCCACGACGGGAGACCGCGCCTGACACCGGGCCCGGGGACCGCAGTAGTGGGACGGGGCTAGGGCCGGGCGTTCCAGCGCTCGAGCGCGGGCTGCCCCTTCTCCTCCCCCAGCACCGAGACGGTGCTGGTGTCCAGCGGGAAGTGCAGGCCGAGACCGAGGTCGAAGCCGAGCCAGCGCATGGCCAGGGCCCGCAGGGCGTGGCCGTGACCGAAGCAGACCGCCCGCGCCACCCCCGACTCCCGGACCCGGGCGACCACCCGGTCGAGCCGTTCGGCGACCTGGTCGGCGGACTCCCCGCCCGGCGCCGGGTGCGTCCAGATGGTCCAGCCCGGGACGTCCTCGACGATCTCGGCGCTGGTCAGGCCCTCGTAGTCGCCGTACGCCCATTCGGCGAGGTCCTCGTCCAGGATCGGCTCGCGGTCGCCGGTGAACCCGGCCAGCTCGGCGGTGTGACGGGCGCGGCGGCGCGGGCTGCTCAGCACCAGGCCGAAGGCCGCGGGGTCGAGGCGGCCCTTCAGCGCGAGGGCCTGCTCCTCACCGTGCTCGGTCAGCGGCAGGTCGGTCACCGAGGTGTGCCGGCCGTTCGCGCTCCACTCGGTCTCGCCGTGGCGGACGACGTACAGCTCGGTCACCGGAGCTCCTGACCGACCCGGCCGACCGGGACCATCCCGGTGCGGGACGACCAGTGACCGCCGGCGCGCAGCCGGTCCACGACCAGCCGCTGCAGGCTCGTCTCGCGGGGCAGCTCGTCGAGGTCCACCTCACCCCGGCTGGCGAAGGTGAAGAACAACGCGTCCTCGTCCGCAGGCATGGGCTCACCGTACAGGCGCCACCGGGACTGGAAACGGGCCATGTTGGACGCCGGGTCCAGGCCCTGGGCCAGGGTCGGGTCGAGCAGCCAGCTGCTGCACCAGAAGTCCTGGAGGGGCCGGTCCGGGAAGTGCGCGGGGAAGAAGGCGGCCGCCCGGGCGAAGGAGTCGTCGACGGCCCCGGGGGTCAGCGGGCCGGAGCGCGGGATGTGGGTGGAGCAGACCTGGCCCTGCCCGTCGACCAGCGCCAGCTCGAACTGCAGCCGGCCCAGCCAGTAGAGCGAGCCGGACCAGGTCACCCGCAGCCAGCCGTAGGTGTGCAGGCCGAGGGTGCCGAAGGTCAGCCGGTGCACCCAGACCTGCTGCCCCAGCTCGCGCAGCGTCGCGGCGGTCACCGCCGCCGGCACGTCGTGGGAGCGGTGGAACGCGACCAGGTCGGGCTCGGTGGCGACCAGCGCCAGCAGCGGCAGCACCCCCACCCCGAACGGGTCGGCGCCCGGCTCGTACCCCGGCCAGGACGGCCCCTGCTGCTCGCCGGGGAAGGTGCCGACGCCCTCCCGCAGCCAGCCGGCCAGGCGCTCGACCTCGGCCCGGGCGTCGCGGCGCTGCCGCACCCGGTCGGCCACCGCGGCCAGGTCCGCCGCGTCCCGCGGGCGCAGCCCGAGCCGGGCCAGGGTCTCAGGTGCGGCGAGGGCGTCGGAGCCGGTCCTGGTCGTCACGCCGGACACCCTACGAGGCCTCGGCCGCCCTCCGGCACGGGTGCGACAATGCCTGCATGAGCGATCAGCAGCCTGCCCTGCCGAACCGCCAGACCCCCTTCTCGGCGGCCTTCAAGAGCTTCGTCGCGCAGGGGTGGGCGCCCCACCCGGCGGACCTGCCGGACCCGCTGCCCGCGGCCGGGCCGGCGGCGGCCCGCCGGGCGGCCCTCAGCGCCCAGTTCCCCGGCGACCGGCTGGTGGTGCCTGCGGGCGGGCTGAAGGTCCGCTCCAACGACACCGACCACCGGTTCCGCCCGCACTCGGCCTTCGCGCACCTGACCGGTCTGGGGACCGACCGCGAGCCGGACGCGGTGCTGGTGCTGGAGCCCACCGACCGCGGCCACGACGCCACCCTCTACTTCCGGCCGCGGGCGCCGCGGGACTCCGAGGAGTTCTACGCCGACGCCCGTTACGGCGAGATGTGGGTGGGCCGGCGGCCCTCGCTGGAGGAGATGGCGGCGCTGTGCGGCATCGCCTGCGCCCCCGTCGACGAGCTGCCCGACCAGCTGCGCAAGGACGCGGCCACGCTGCGCGTCCGCGCCGTCCCGGAGGTCCTCGACCCGGCTCTGGCGCAGCTGCTCGCGGAGGTGCGCGCCACCTCGGAGCAGGAGGTCGAGGACGGCGCGGAGAGCACCACCGACGCGGCGAGCGCAGACCAGGAGCTCGTGGTGGCGCTGAGCGAGCTGCGGCTGACCAAGGACGACTTCGAGGCCGAGCAGCTGCGCGAGGCCTGCCGCAGGACCGCGGACGGGTTCGCCGCCGTGGTCGCTGACCTGCCGCAGGCCCTGGCCCGGGGCCGCGGCGAGCGCTGGGTGGAGGGCGTCTTCGGGCTGCACGCCCGGCACGCCGGCAACGCCGTCGGCTACGACACCATCGCGGCCTCGGGCGAGCACGCCTGCACCCTGCACTGGATCCGCAACGACGGCGACCTGCACGAGGGCGACCTGCTGCTGGTGGACGCCGGGGTCGAGCTCGACACCCTCTACACCGCCGACGTCACCCGGACGCTGCCCCTCTCGGGCACCTTCAGCGACGCCCAGCGCCGGGTCTACGACGCCGTCCTGGAGGCCCAGGAGGCCGGGATCGCGGCCGCCCGGCCCGGGGCCGCGTTCTCCGACGTGCACCGGGCGGCGGTCGCGGTGATCGCCCGGCACCTGGCGGAGTGGGGGCTGCTGCCGGTGAGCGCCGAGGAGTCCCTCGGCGAGGAGGGCGGCCAGCACCGCCGCTGGATGGTGCACGGCACCTCCCACCACCTGGGCATCGACGTGCACGACTGCGCCCAGGCGCGGACGGAGAACTACCGGCAGGGGACGCTGCGCCCGGGCATGGTGCTGACCGTCGAGCCCGGCCTGTACTTCAAGGCCGACGACGAGCTGGTGCCGCCGGAGCTGCGCGGCATCGGCGTCCGCATCGAGGACGACATCCTGGTCACCGAGGACGGCAACGAGAACCTGTCGGCCGGCCTGCCGCGGAGCAGCGCGGACGTCGAGGCGTGGATGGCCGGCATCTGGTCCCGGGAGCAGTGACCACGCAACCGCAGCGCCGCCACCTGCCCACGCTGCCCATCTCCGTCCTCGGCCGCCGGACCGAGGTGGCGCCCCCGCCGACGCAGCAGCCGGTGGACGCGGTGGTGGCCTGGGCCTGGTACGTCGACGGGGAGCGCCGGCCGGTCGGGGGGCTGGCCGAGGCGGCGCGGGCGGCGCGCGGCGGCCTGGGCTTCGTCTGGCTGGGGCTGAAGGACCCGACCGACGCCGACCTGCAGTCCCTGGCCGAGCAGTTCGACCTGCACCCGCTGGCCATGGAGGACGCGGCGCACGGTCACCGCCGCTCCAAGCTGGAGGTCTTCGGCGACACGCTGTTCATGGTGATGTCCACCGTCGCCTACGTCGACCACGAGGAGCTCACCGCGACCTCGGAGGTGGTGGCGACCGGCCAGGTGATGGTGTTCCTCGGCGAGGGCTTCGTGATCACCGTCCGCCGCGGCGAGCACGCCCAGCTGAGCGCCCTGCGCCGGCTGCTGGAGGCCGACCCCGAGCGGCTGTCCCACGGACCGGCGGAGGTCCTGTACGCGATCTCGGACAAGATCGTCGACGACTACCTGGCCGTGGTCGGGGAGTTCGAGACCGACGTGGACGAGACCGAGACCCGGGTCTTCTCCCGCGGCGGCCAGCACGAGGTGGACCGGGTCTACCAGCTCAAGCGCGAGCTGATCGAGTTCAAGCGCTCGGTGCTGCCGCTCGGCACCCCGCTGCTCCGGCTGGCCACCCGCGAGCTGCCGGGCATCCCGGAGGAGAGCCGGGCCTACTTCCGCGAGCTGGCCGACCACCACACCGAGGCCCGCGAGGCCGTCGCCTCCTTCGACGAGGTGCTCAGCTCGATCCTGCAGGCCGGGGTCGCCCGCGCGTCGGTGGCCGACAACGAGGACATGCGCAAGATCTCGGCCTGGGTGGCCATCGTCGCCGTGCCGACCATGGTGGCCGGGATCTACGGCATGAACTTCGACAACATGCCCGAGCTGCACTGGCACTACGGCTACCACCTGGTGATCGCCCTGATCGTGGCGATCATGAGCGGGCTCTACCTCGGGTTCAAGCGCAACCGCTGGCTGTAGGACCGACGAGCTCGGCCGGGCCGCCCAGGTGGGCGGCGTCGGCCCGCCGGCGCAGCTGGCGCAACCCGTCGCGGACGCGGGTCTTCAGCGTGCTGACCGGCACCGCCAGGCGCCCGGCCGCCTCGACCGAGGTCAGCCGGTGCAGGTAGACCAGGGTCAGCGCCTCCCGCTGCAGCGGGCTGAGGACGGCCAGCATCGGACCGAGCCGGGCCGCGTCCAGCCGGGCCACCACCTGCTCGGCGAGGTCGTCCTGGTAGCGGTCCGCCCCGGTGGAGACCCGGTGCTCCAGGGCCACACCGCGGGTGACCGAACGGATCCGGTCGATGGCCCGGCGGCGGGCGATGACCAGCATCCAGGACAGGACGCTGCCCCGATCGGGTGAGTAGCGGCCCGCCTGCTGCCACACGTCGAGGTAGGTCTCCTGGGTGACCTCGAGCGCCAGCTCGGGCGAGCGGACCAGGCGGAGCACCAGGCTGTCCACCCGGCCGCGGGTGCGGGCGTGCAGCTCCTCGAAGGAGCCCTCGCGGCCGTCCCGGACCCCCACCAGCAGGGCGGCGAGGAGGTGGTCGGTGGTGACGGGTGGCGCGGCGTGGACGACGGTCACGGGTGGGCCCTCCTGGGAGTGCGGCTGGGACCCACCCCCGTCGGGCTGATGCCAGCCTGCCACCCCCGTCCCACTGCTCGGGGGACGAGGCGTCCGGACGGGCAAGTCGTGACCTCGGGCCACCCATCCCCGATCGCCTCCGGGACGAACTACCGGTGAACCGATCACTGGAGGAACCTGATGTCCCAACCTCGCGTGGACGCCACGCGGATCCGCGACCACGTCGTACGGCTCGGCGAGCGCCACCCCCCGGTCGACCTCGCGTCCGTCGACTACTCGATGGCCGACGCGGCTGCGGTCCGCGCCCGCTTCGAGGAGCCGCTGGAGTACATGGCGCGGGTCGAGATGGAGGTCGAGCGGAACGTCCTCGAGCTGGCGGTCCTGCTGCCCGGCGTGAGCGAGACCGACCGGCTGTTCTACGCCGACGTCTGGGGACCGCAGGAGGAGCACCACGGGATCCTGCTCGACACCCTGGGCCAGCGGCTGGGCATGCCGCCCGCCGAGCCCGACCTGGACGGGGTGCCGCCCCGGATCCGGGTGCTGGGGGCGCTCGCGCACCTGCCCGTGGTCCACGAGGTGATCCGGCTGATGTACTACCTGACCGGTGCGGCCACCGAGAAGTCGGCGATGCTGGCCTACCAGCAGATGAGCGACGGGCTGGAGCAGATGGGCGAGACGGCGATCAAGCGGACCGTCATCGACGCCATCAAGGTGCAGGAGCCCGGCCACTTCGCCTTCTACCGGATGAGCGCCCAGGAGCTGGTGCAGAGCGGGGCGCTGGCGCCGTGGCAGCTGCACCTCACGCGCTTCCTGCGGTCCAAGGCCTTCGGACTGGTGGGCGCGAAGACCCGCGAGCAGAAGGCCGGCTTCGGCGGGGTCATCGTCCCGCTCGGGCTCGAGGCCGAGATCGAGCGGCACGTGCGCGACATCACCCGGGTGGAGACCCAGCTGCTGTGGGCCGACGACCAGGGGATGAGCGTCCCGCCGTACGCGCTGGCCGCCTTCCGCGACGCCGCCGAGCTCTACCGCGAGAAGGTGCTGCGCGAGAGCCGGGCGGCCGGGCCGCGGCCGGTCGAGCTGGCCGTCGCCTGAGCGCCCGCCCGGCGGGCGGCGCTCAGCGGGCCGGGGTCACTCGAAGGCGGCGGCGCGGGCACCGGGCAGCCGCTGCAGGACGTCGCGGGCCTGCTGGGCCACCTTGTGCTCGCAGAGCACCTCGTACTTGGTGGCCACCGTCTGGGTGACGGAGGTGAAGTCGCGCCGGCCGCGGGTCGCTCCGTAGGCGATCGCGCCCAGCGCGACCGCGAGCGCGATGCCGATGGCCAGCGAGGCCAGCAGCAGCAGGAGGAAGCTGCTGGTCCGGGGCACGAAGAGGAACAGCACCAGGGCGACCAGCAGACCGGTGGAGATGCCGGACTGGACGCCGGCCAGGATGACCGTCCGCCAGGTGCGACGGCCCAGGACCCGCTCCACCGACTTGAGGTCGGTGCCGACGATGGCCAGGTTCTGCACCTCGAACTTCTCGTCGGAGAGGAAGTCGACGGCCTTCTGCGCCTCGGCGTAGGTGGCGTAGATGCCGACCGACTGGGGGAACTTCAGCTCGAAGATCGAGCTCATGCCGGGTTGCTGCTGGATGTTGCTCATGCGTCCTCCTGTGGGGCGGACCCCAAATCTAGCCCGCCATCCTGCCCGTCTGCTGTGCGCACGGCGCCTGGCCGGCGGGACCGACGGCCCGGTACCACCCAGAACTCGGCACCACCCGCCGCTCGGTACCACCACGAGTCAGTGCGACTCGCGGCTCACCTCCGAGCCGCTGGAGCCGACCAGGAAGTCCAGGTCGGCTCCCGTGTCGGCCTGCAGCACGTGGTCGAGGTAGAGGCGCACCCAGCCGCGGGCGGCCTGGGCGTACGCGGCGGTCGTCGCCGGGTCCGGGGTCCGGGCCGCCCACTCCGCCGCCGGCACGTCCGCGGACAGCCGCCGGCCGGGCACGTCCAGCTCGACGACGTCCCCGGTGCGCAGCAGGCCCAGCGGCCCGCCGGCCGCGGACTCCGGCGCCACGTGCAGCACCACCGTCCCGTACGCGGTGCCGCTCATCCGCGCGTCGCTGACCCGGACCATGTCCCGGACGCCGGCCTGCAGCAGCCGCCGCGGGATCGGGAGGTTGCCGACCTCCGGCATCCCGGGGTAGCCGCGCGGACCGCAGCCGCGGAGCACCAGCACGGTGTCGGCGGTGACGTCGAGGTCGGGGTCCTCCAGGCGGGCGTGGGCGTCCTCGATGCTGTCGAAGACCAGCGCCGGGCCGCGGTGCACCAGCAGCTCCGGGGACGCGGCGGAGGGCTTGATGATCGCCCCGTCCGGGGCGAGGTTCCCGCGCAGCACCGCGATGCCGGCGGCCCGCTGCAGCGGCGCGTCGCGCGGCCGGATCACGGTGTCGTCGAACACCTGCTGGCCCTCGAGGGTGTCGACGAACCGCTCGCCGCCGACCGTGACCGCGCCGGGGTCGAGCAGGTCGGCCACCCGGGCGAGCGCGGCGCGCAGGCCGCCGGCCCGGTGGAGGTCGTCCATCAGGTGCGCCCCGGACGGCTGCAGGTCGACCAGCAGCGGCACCGCGGCCCCGATCCGGTCGAAGTCGTCCAGCCCGAGCGGCACCCCGAGCCGGCCGGCGATGGCCAGCAGGTGCACCACGGCGTTGGTCGAGCCGCCGACCACCGCCAGAGTGGTGATCGCGTTGTGGAACGCCCCGGCGGTCATCACCTGGGAGGGGCGCCGGTCGGTGCGCACCAGGTCCACCGCCAGCCGCCCGGCCTCGTGGGACAGCGCGAGCAGCCGGCTGTCCGCCGCGGGCACCCCGGCCGCGCCGGGCAGCGTCATCCCCAGCGCCTCGGCCATGCAGGCCATCGTCGAGGCGGTGCCCATCGTGTTGCAGTGGCCGGCGCTGCGGATCATCGAGGACTCCGAGGAGCTGAACTCCGCGGCGCTCAGGGTGCCCGCCCGGACCTCCTCCGACAGCCGCCAGACGTCGGTGCCGCAGCCGAGGGGACGACCGCGGAAGGTGCCGGTCAGCATCGGCCCGCCGGGCACCACCAGGGCGGGCAGGTCCACCGAGGCGGCCGCCATCAGCAGCGCGGGGATCGTCTTGTCGCAGCCGCCGAGCAGCACCACCCCGTCCACCGGGTTGGCCCGCAGCACCTCCTCGATGCTCATCGCGGCGAGGTTGCGCCACAGCATCGCCGTGGGCCGCATCAGGGTCTCCCCCAGCGACATCACCGGCAGCTCCAGCGGCACCCCGCCCGCCTCCCAGACGCCGTTGGCCACCGAGCGCGCGACCTGGTCCAGGTGCTTGTTGCAGGGGGTGAGGTCGGACGCGGTGTTGGCGATGGCGATCTGCGGCCGGCCGTCGAAGGCGTGGTCGGGCGTGCCCCGCCGCATCCAGGCGCGGTGGATGTAGCCGTCCCGGACGCCGCCGGCCTCCCCGTACCAGGCGTCGCTGCGCATACCGGTGACCCTAGGCCATCCCGGCCCACCCTGGCCGGGCGTGGCGGCGACCCGCGGCCCTAGGGTGGTCGGCCATGAGGACGCGGACGTGCGCGCGCTGATCCTGCCGGCGCAGGACCGGGCCGAGGTGCAGGACGTGCCGCCGCCCCGCGCGCGCGGCGGCGAGGTGGTGGTCGAGGTCGAGCGGGCCGGGGTCTGCGGCACCGACGTCGAGCTGTTCCACGGGACGCTGTCCTACGTCCGGGACGGGTCGACCCGCTACCCCATCCGGCCCGGCCACGAGTGGTGCGGCCGGGTCCGCGCGGTGGGGGCCGGGGTCGAGCGCTCCTGGCTGGGCCGCCGGGTCACCGGCGACACGATGCTGGGCTGCAGGCGGTGCGTCGACTGCACCGCCGGTCGCCACCACGTCTGCGCGACGCGCACCGAGATCGGGGTCCGCGGGGACCAGCCCGGCGCCCTGGCCGAGCGGCTGGCCGTCCCGGTGTCGGCCCTGCACGTGCTGCCCGAGGTGCTGACCCCCGCAGCCGGCGCCCTGGTCGAGCCCGGAGGTACGGCCCTGCGCGCGGTCCGGGCGGCCCGGCTGGGCGGCGACGAACACGTGCTGGTGCTGGGCGGCGGCACCATCGGCCTGCTCACCGCGGCCTTCGCCGTGGTGCACGGCGCCCGGGTGGACGTGGCCGACCCGCGTCCGGAGGCGCTCGCCCTGGTCCCGCGGTACGGGGCCGTGCCGGTGCCGCTGGAGGAGCTCGGCGAGGACGGGCGCTACGACGTGGTGGTGGACGCCAGCACCGGGGCGGACAGCCCGGCGCGGGCCGTCCGCCTGGTCCGGCCGGCCGGTCGCCTGGTGCTGGCCGGGCTCTCCAGCGCACCCAGCCTGCTCGACACCCGGGAGCTGGTCTTCAAGGACGCGACCGTGGTCGGGCTGCTCGGCGCCTCGTCCGGGCTGGAGGGTGCGATCACCTGGTACGCGGCCGGTGAGGTGGTGCCGGACGACCTGGTCGCCGCGGTGGTGGGACTGGCGGGGGTGGCCGACGTGCTCGCCGGGCACCGGCCGGCCGGCGCCGGTCCCGGACCCAAGGTGCAGGTCGAGCCCGGCCGCCCCGGCTGAGGCGGGGCGCCGCCGGCTAGGCGCTGACCAGGAGCGAGACGGCCAGGGCGAGCATCACCACGGCGATGCCGGCGTCCAGGACCCGCCAGGCGAGCCGGTGACGGAAGACCGGGGCCAGTCCACGGGCGCCGTAGCCGAGCAGGGTGAACCAGGTGACGCTGGCCAGGCAGGCGCCGGCGGCGAACCACCAGCGGCCCCGGGCGCCGTGGGTGCTGGCCACCGAGCCGACCAGCAGCACGGTGTCGAGGTAGACGTGCGGGTTCAGCCAGGTGAAGGCGAGCGCGGCGGCCAGCACGCCGCGGGCGCTGAGCTCGCGGGCGGCCGCGGGGTCCAGCTGCCCGCCGCGGAGCGCGCGCCGGGCGGCCAGCAGCCCGTAGCCCAGCAGGAACGCGGCCCCGGCGTAGCGGACGACGACGAGCACCAGGGGCGCGCGCTGGACGAGGGCGCCGACCCCGGCGACGCCGGCGAGGATCAGCACCAGGTCCGAGACCGCGCAGACGGCGACGACCAGCAGCACGTGGTGACGGCTCAGCCCCTGTCGCAGGACGAAGGCGTTCTGCGCGCCGATGGCCACGATCAGGGACGCACCCGTGAGGAAGCCGGCGAGGGCAGCGGTGGGCACGGGTCGACGGTAGGGCCAGCGCGAGCACCAGACCAGTTCATGGTCCTGTCGCAGGGTGAGCTGCGCCGGCACCACCGCCCTGCGGGCGGTCAGGCGTGAGCGGCCTGGTGGGGCATCGGCGCAGCTTCTTCCCTCCGTTCTGCGAACGGGTGCCGCCATCCGGCGCGGGTCTCCAGGTGCGGAGGGCCAGCCGGGTCGACGGGGTCTTGGTCTGCCCGCCGTGGGTCAGGCGCGCTGTCGAGCCGGCGCGCGCGGCGGCGGTCCTGGCGCTGCAAGCCAGCCTCGACGCAGCCGGTGCCGAGGTCGTCGTCGCCGAGGGGCCGAACCCCGTCCAGCGGCGACGCCTTCGACGAGCTCGTCCGCGCCCAGCTCGCCCAGATCGCCCGGATCGGGGCGGAGGTGCTGCTGTACAAGATCTGCTCCACCTTTGACAGCCTGCCCAGCCCCAGTTCGGCCGCTACACCGCCTTCAGCAACCACTTCGGTGTGTTCTCCGGCCAGATGCACCGCCTCGACCGGCACCCGTCATGTCACGCCACCCCTCGACGCCGACGCACGAGGCCGACCTGCGCCAGGTGCTCGCCGAGCAGTTCACCGACCGCCAGGTCCCCTCCGCCCTGCACCTTCCCGCCTACGACGACGGCACCTTCCGCGCACGCTGGGACGCCCGCCGCGATGAGAACATGCTCGCGTTCGTGGTCGACGCCGTCACCGACGACCACCTCGACGACGTCGCCCGCGCCCTGCGGGAGGCCAGCCCCACCACCAGCAGCAACCGGCCCAGCGTCGTCGTCGGCTCCGGCGGGATCATGGCCGCCCTGGCCCGGACCGCGACCGGCCGCCACCCCCGACACCCAGGCCCGCAGCAGGCCTCAGGCCCCGTGCTGACGATCAGCGCGTCCGCCTCGAGCACGACCGCCGCCCAGATCGGCGACGCCCTCGCCCACGGCTGGGCCGACGTCGTCGTGCACACCACCCGCGGCAGCGAGGACCCCCGCTACGCCGCCACCGGACCTATCGACCGCGCCACCTCGGCCACTGCTCGGGACCCTCGTCGTGCAGATGGCCGGCGACGGCCTCACCCGCGACATCGCCGTCCTCGGCGGCGACACCTCCAGCCACGCCCTGATCGCGATGGGCGTGCGAGAGCTCCGCGTCTCCGACCAGCTCGTCACCGCCGGCCCATCTGCGCAGCTGACGACCAGTCAGCCGTCGCCCGGCTGCCGGCTGCTCCTCGAAGGCGGCCAGGTCGGACCACCCGACGTCCTGCGCCGCTTCGCCGGACAGACCCCGTACCCCTGAACCCGGCCTGCCGCTGGGGTCCCCTCCCCACCCGCGACCACCGACCCGGACCACTCCCCCGCACACGTCAACGACGAACGGAACCGACATGAGTGCAGTAGTCAAGACCTCCCCAGAACGCGGCGCCACCTACACCACCACCCACCCCGGCCCCACCACCCGGCGAGGGGCAGGTCGTCCTCCAGATCGGCGCCGCATCGCTGTGCGGGACCGACCGCGAGGTGCATGAGTGGACCCCGTCGGCGCAGGCGTTCACCCTCGACCTCCCCGTCGTCAACGCCACGAGGGTGCCGGCACCGTCGTCGAGACCGGCGCCGGTGTCACCGAGCTCAAGGTCGGCGACCGCGTCGCGCTCGAGACCGGTGCGCTGCTCGAAGCCGCCGGCGGCCCCGTCGGTCTCGTCGTCGCCCACCTCGCCCGACTGATGGGCGCCGCCCACGTCATCGTCGTCGAACCCAACCCCTACCGCCGCACCCAGGCCGAGAAGCTCGGCGCGACAGCCATGCCCCCCGGGCCGGAGGTCATCGAGCGGTGCCGCGAGCTCACCGGACGCCGCGGCGGCTTCGACGTCGCCTTCGAGTGCTCCGGCGCGCCCACCGCGCTCACCACGCTCTTCGACGCGCTGCGCAACCAAGCAACCCTGGTCACCGTCGGCCACCCCAGCCGCCCCGCCGAGATCAACATCGCCGCCACCATCAAC
>Ga0210040_10003673_pt1 | contig 20602 bp, 16 predicted proteins | sample CryGeyCG12114_NA_FD_185462 | JGI IMG/M metagenome (GOLD analysis project Ga0210040, IMG submission 185462) | Groundwater microbial communities from aquifer - Crystal Geyser CG19_WC_8/21/14_NA (SPAdes) (version 2) | ecosystem: Environmental > Aquatic > Deep subsurface > Groundwater | place: USA... | reverse complement strand
AGTAAATTTGCGCCGTACAGCGCACGCAACCTGCAATTAACTGCGCTTTTATATTATTCGTGAATAATCAGTAAAGGCAATTTACTCTGATACGTTAGTTGCTCCGAAAAGCTTTGGCTGAACAAATTATGGAAGAAGCCTCGCCGTTTTTTCAGGATGGCCAGCAAATCGGCATTACGCCGGGTCAGGTAATCTTTCATACCGGTTACTTCGTCGGGGTGTACCACTTCCTGAAACTGCAGTTGATAATCCGGTAGAGCTTGCTTTAGCTTTTGCCGGAAGTCTAGCGCTTTGGGGGTATTTTCTTTTGTACTTACGTGTACTACTTCTACCTGTGCGCCGAATAATTGAGCCAGTTGCAATACTTCTTTTAACGCTGCCGCATCTTCGGGTTGGTAATCAGAAGCAAAAACAATGTGCTGAAAATTATTTGGTTTAGCAGCCAGCGGTACCGCTAAAACGGGGCATTTTACATTCTCAATCACGGATTCGGTGTTGCTGCCGAGCAGGATTTCTTCGAGGCTGTTGCCGCCACCCGTCGTACCCATTACTACCAGCCCGTAGCCCTGGTGTTGGGTTAAGTCCTGCACGGTGTCGGTTAGCAACGCTTCTTTTACTTGGTAATCTATTTGTAATGGCTTATTTTGATATTTCTGGGTAAAATATTGAACCAACGCGTGTAACTTATCAGTGGCCTGGCGTTTATGATCGCCCATTACTTCCCCGGCCACCAGCGCGGTTTCGGTTGTGTCCAGCATAGGCAAATGCAACACGTGCAGTATTGTTAAAGCTGCCTCGGTTTTTTCTGCAAGTATAGCGGCAAAATTTAAGGCATTGGCAGCCGCTTTAGAAAAGTCTGTCGGACAAAGTATCTTTTTCATAGTACGGGTTATCAGGTAAGCAATTTTAAATATAGCTTTCAAATACTACTAACTATACGTATTCATATTAAGGTTGTGTTAAATTTATTCGGGCAGCAATGGCGAAACTGCCTTCCCTAAGCTTTTTATTTCCGGCCAGGTCCAATACTTTTTTGGCAACAAATTGCGGTATCCCTCCTTAAAATATTTTACCACCATGCCTTCGAGTACTTCGGCCGCAATAGATGATTCGTAAATGGGCCGATCGGGAGGATTGGCGTAGCGCTGCACCCGGCTTAGTTTATTTTTAGTTAACCGGAGAATAGGTCCGGTATCCGTTACGGCCTCCGCTGTCCAGATATAATCGGATAGCTCAATTTTATTTAATAGATCCTTCAGCGGCTTCAAAGGCAAACGCGGCCAGGTGGGGCGGGAATCCAGATCAATCCAGGTGGTATATTTGTATTCGAGTTCGTAGCGGTGCGATTGATAGCACGTTAATACCATATCGTAACCAGCAGTTAAACTAAACAAAGCGTAATAATGCGCCGGTTCCGGCGTATGTATAACTACTAATCCTATTTCGGGATATGCTTTTATTTGGGTGGCGGAGCTATGCAAACGGTCGTAATCCTGCCGTACTTGTTGATACTCGGGTTCCCAGGTTGCTCTTGCCGTTTCCGGTTGCGCCAAAACCCGTTCAAATTCGCGGAGAAAAAATTCGAACTTAGGCACCGATGCCACCACTTCATTTTCTTCTGTTTCTTCGGCGCCAAAAGGCGGATAAAATAACTCTTTTTCTTTCGCATTGAGCCAGCATACCAACTTTAAAGCCAGGTCGGACTCGGGTTTACTTAAATCCAGTTCCCGGAAATCGCCGATGCAAGCCATTTCCCGCAGCATATTTTCGTGGGCTAAAGCAAGCTCGGGATGCAGCAAAGTCCAAACGCCCACAAATCCATCTATATCAAAATGATTGGCCGAAACAGCTTCGTAAGCTAATTCGGGCACGTTTTGGTGTAAGGCGTTAAAAACAATATCGGCACTGGTGTCGCCGCGAACGGCAGACGGCGTAGGCGCTCCCCGCCAATGGGCTAAAACAAAACTCCTGGGGTGCAAACTATCCACCACAATGGTTTTCTGATTTTTAACCTCGGAGAACGGAATATAATAGCGCTGCATACGTAACAGATGAATGACTCACAAAAGTAATAAGCCAGCGGCTAAAATCTTCTTTTAAAACTTTTATTTAGAGAACACAGCTACCAGCGGATATTTCATTTTCGAATATTTTGTTAAATAGATCTAAACCAAAACATCCTGATAAGACAACAAACGTTCTATTGGCTACCTAACGCTGCTGGCATTTGATAACAATGCCCATATAGGCAGGCTAAAACAATTAATAACCACAACTGTTAAATAAAATTTATACCCCATCTTTATCCTGAACGTAAAGATGCAATTACTAGTCCATAATTTTTTTTGCGATAAACCCCGATCTTAAATAGAATATGTCCATTTCTAACTCTTCTTTACCGGCTGCTGACACTAGTGATACTTTAGTACCAAAAATACAAATTCGCGAAGGTTGGCTGTTGTTTATACTGGCGGCCATTCAGTTTACGCACATCATGGACTTTGTAATTATGATGCCGTTGGGTCCGCAACTCATGCGCGTTTTTGAAATCAGTCCCAAAGAATTTGGCTTTATTGTCTCGGCTTATACGTTTAGCGCTGCTCTTTCGGGTTTTATCAGCACCTTGTTTATTGATAAATTCGACCGGAAAAGTGCTTTATTGCTTTTATATATTGGTTTTATTATTGGTACGTTTTGTTGCGCCATTGCAGCAAATTACGAAATGCTGTTGCTGGCCCGCCTTGTAGCCGGCGCTTTTGGTGGAGTTATCGGGGCTTTAGTTTTTGCCATTATCGGCGATGCCATTCCGGAAAACCGGCGCGGCGCCGCTACCGGTAAAATAATGTCGGCCTTTTCCATTGCTTCCATTGCCGGGGTACCTATTGGTTTATACCTAGCCACCCGTATTAACTGGCACGCACCTTTTTATCTATTAACCGGCTTAAGTATTTTGGTTTTAATTGCTGCCTATACCTTATTGCCCGCCATGAAAGGCCATTTAACTAATGCTACCAAAAACAAACCACTTACGGTAGTAGGTGATATTTTACGTAACACCAATTTGTTGTGGGCGCTCACATTGATGGTTATGCTCACCTTGGCCGGCTTTACCGTAGTACCTTTTATAAGCCCGTATTTAGTGGCTAATGTGGGGTTTGCCGAAGGCGAACTGGCTTACATGTATTTGTTTGGCGGCTTAGCCACGGTAGTTACCTCGCAAATTGCCGGTAAACTCGCCGATAAATACGGGAAACAGAAAGTATTCACCTTCACGGCCATTTTTTCTATTATTCCTATATTATTAATCACCAACCTTACACCGGCTCCCCATTATTTAATTTTGCTGGTTACCACTACTTTCTTTATTGGTTTTGGAGCGCGTTTTGTGCCTGCCGTATCTCTCATTACTTCGAGCGTGGCGCCTAAATTACGGGGAAGTTTCATGAGTTTTAATTCCTCGGTGCAGCAGCTAGCATCTGGCCTTTCCGCTTTCCTGTCGGGGCTAATTATTCAGAAAACTTCTTCCGGCGCTTTGCTCCATTTCGATACGATTGGTATTATTGCTGCCGTAGCTACGGTTTTATGTATATTTATCATCCGGCGAATTAAAGTTGTGAGCTAATCGCTTTAAAATAAAAGTTTACCTGTACGGTTGGCTCCTATTATATTCTTTCTTCGCTCCAACTTTTTTCCCTGCCGGATTATGTAGATAAAAATGTAATCTGGATGAAATTAAACATAAAAGCCTGGCAAATTGCTTTACCAGGCTTTTTTATTGTTAGTGGTTCGATATCAATTTAAAGACTTAAACCACGGAATTACCGCCATAAACATAGGTTCGAGGCTACTACTATGAGTCCCGCCTTTTATCGGAATAAACTCCAAATCTTTGGCACCAGCCGCTTTTAACTGGTCGTAAGTATCTTTCGAATTCTGATAAAATACCGACTGATCTTCCGTTCCCTGGTATATTTTAGTGGGGCTCGCAGGTACCCAATCGGTATAAATGGTATTTTGCACTAAGGCCTTTTTCAGTTCCGGTTCGCCGTTTTCTCTTTTCAAACTCGCATAAAAGGTGGGATTAAATAATTTCTTCGGATCGGAGGTTAAGGCGCGGTTGATAGTACCGGCCGAGGCAACGCCGTTAAATAAACTCGGAATCTCCGTGGCATAAGGTTCCTGAAAAAAATCCGTTAAAGGGCGGTTCCAAGAATATACCGTGTTATACGACTGCAAAATAAACGCCAGGTACGATGGCTTGGTATAAGGCTTATCTTCGGAAATTTCCCCTAACATACCGGTTAAATCAAAACCACCGGCTCCGGCAGCCGCGGCCGTTACCTTTAAACCATGCGCCGGATTCTGTTCAATTTCTTTCTGAGCGGCCATCGTCACATAACCACCTTCTGAATAGCCCACCAGAAACAATTTATTATTAAGAGCTACCTGGTTTTTTTTGGCAAACGATTTAGCCGCTTTTATTAAATCTACAACCGCCAACGCCGAATGTTTCTGGTCGTAATACGGGTGAAAAATAGCCTTCGAAACCCCGTAACCAATATAATCCGGAATAACGGTTAAATAACCCGCCGAAGCAAAAAGCTCAAATCCAGAAAAAGCAGCAGGAAAATTAGTAGGAGCCGATTTTTGTTCGAAAGTAGTGCCGTGTTGTCCGGATAAAATAGACAAAGCGTCCGTTGTGTTTTTAGGCAACGCCAGTAAACCCGAAGCTTTAATTTCTTTATTTTTATAAGTCGTCAGGTAGGTAATATGGTATACCTGCACATCGGTTTTAATATCTTTTTTTATTTCAGGAAATCCTTCCGAATCCGCCATGGCCTGCAAAATACTTTGGGGCAGCTCGGCTAAAAGCTTCGCCTCTACCAAGTAATCTTTTTCCAAAACCGGAGCGGGCGATGATTCTTTAATTTCGTTATGCTGGCAACTGGTACCCACCACCAGCATCAACAAAGAAAGGCAGTATGCAATTATATTCTTCTTCACTTGATCTTAATTTTACCTTGATGACTGTTTTTACAGCTACTATTTAAAGGCAAACAAGATGCCATAAGTTCCGGTAAACCGGCAAAACAAGATTAAAATAAAGGTGAAAAAGGTGATGGTATGGTTATAGTACGTAAGTGCTTTAGATAGTATGGGCGCCAAACTTCAGGGCTTCTACTTTTGCTTTACCACTTGGGGAAATAATTATTTTAAAAAGGTTATCGTATTGATTATCGGCTATTTGCTCCAACGGCTTTTTACCCCCAAAAGCTTCGATGATGGGCAGCAACGTATTTGAATGCCCCACTACTAATACCGTTTTACCGGCGTAATCGCGCATAATGCGGGTTTTCAGGTTTTTAAAATCATGGGCATCATACACCTCCGGCTTTCTGTTTTGTGTTATAGGGGCCAGCGTTTGGTGGTTGCGCTTGTACGGAGTGGTGAAAAAGGCAGCAATTGATTCGTTCCGTAGAAAGAATTTCAGGTCTTCAGCTCGTTTATAACCCGCAGAGGTTAATCCCGGATCTTCGTCTTTGGGGTCAGTAGTTACTTTTTCGGCGTGGCGCACTAAATAAATGGTAGTGGACCCTGTTTTCTGAACAGACAGATATTCATGCGTAGCAATTGCCTCCGGATTAACCATTTTAATGAAAGCAGCAATTACAAAAACAAACAGGAGCCAGCTTCTTCCCATAAATTTAATTATTAAATAAACCTTAAATAAGATACACTTTTTCGAGCAGCTACATATAAATAATTTAATATATTTTATACCTAAAATAATAAGTTATTGTTTCGCTAAGTTGATATAGATAAAAAGATAATTGATAACAATTTAGAGAAAGGAATAAATATTTCACGTTTTAAGAAGTGCTTTATTGAGAACCAAAATATCTGAAAAGAGTAAAAATAACGTGGATATACTTCTTAAAGTCTTCCAGTTAAAGATTAAAGTAAAAACGGTATGGCAAAAAAATCTTTTTCCGAGTTGATTAATAGTCCGGGTATGCCGGTCTTGGTGGATTTTTATGCGGATTGGTGCGGCCCTTGTAAAACCATGGCACCCATTCTGCAGCAGGTGGCCGCCGAAAACTCCGGTAAGATAAAAGTGATTAAAATAGACGTAGATCATAACCAAGCGGTGGCGCAGCAATATCGCGTGCAGGGCATCCCGACTTTAATTCTTTTTCACCAGGGCAAAATTGTTTGGCGGCAATCCGGGGTAGTGCCGGCGCACCAACTAAACCAGGTTTTACGGCAGCATGCTGGTTAAATCAACAGTTTAACGCAATCGTAAAAACGATTTTATTAGCCGGGGAGCGCGCCACCCGAATGCTCTCTTTGTGTAAGCGCACAATCTGACGGGCTAATTTTAACCCAATACCCGAACCTTATTTTTTAGCCGTATAAAAAAGAATAAATATTTGTTCCTGTACTTTCGGATCAACTTCTGGTCCATTATGGCGAATTTCCATTTTAACCCGGTTATCTGCTGCATGCACCAATGGTTACAGGATTTTGCTTACCGGTTACCCCTAAACGGTTAGGCTAAATTATTTATAATATGGCGAGAATGCCATCAAAGCTAAAACTAAAATAATTGATAAAAGAATGAGGCCGAGAATAAAAATGAGATCTGAAAAGAGACTTCTATCTTTATATATTTTTGAATGATTCTCTATTATCTTTTTATATCGACTTCCACTTATATATCGGCGATATCCACCAATGTAAGTAAAGAATGGGGCCAACAGAGAAAAACCTATACCAATTTCTGACTTAAGTTCCCAACCTTGAATTATTGGCTTTAAGATGAAAATTGTTAAAACACAATAGTTAACCGATAGAATTGTTAATATCAAAACCCCACCTTCAACTGCATTGTACCTATTTGGAACTTTAAGCATATAAAAGTAAAAACGGGAGTATAAATAATCTAAAAGGGAAAACATTGCATCAACAAGTAGGTCTTATCTCTTAAAAGAATTAATTACCAATTTATCTTTTTTTAACCACATCTTATTAATTTTTACTCCTAACGATTTGATATTTATAGTTACCGGCCTTTTTTCTTTGTTTATTGCCCTATTAACGGTTAGTTTACAAGCCGCAAAAGCAACCAAAAGTAACCCCATAAATTTACTCCGTTCCGAATTAATTTGATTCTCTAAAGTTTAAGTACCATGAAGAAAATCTCTTTACTCTTGCTCGTCTTTAGTAGCTATATTTCTTCTTACGCGAAACGGCCCGCCGCAACGCCTAAAAATCCTTACCAGTTTACCATCGACCTCACCAAAGTGCAGGATGACCGGATTCAGGTTACTTTAAAAACGCCGAAAATTAAAGCCCCGGAAATTATTTACAACTTGCCCAAAATGGTACCCGGCACGTATGCCGTTTACAATTTCGGTAAATTTATTTCTGATTTTAAAGCTTACGACAAAAAAGGGCGTTCCTTGGCCGTGCAGCAACTAGACCAGAACCGCTGGAAAATAAGCAAAGCATCTAAGCTCGACCGGATTACTTACTCAGCCGATGACACGTTTGATAACATCCAGAAAGAAGATTTGGTGTTTGAGCCCAGCGGTACTAACATTGAGGCAGATAAAAATTTCCTGATAAATACCCACGGCTTTATTGGTTATTTCGATAATCTCAAAAGCCATCCGTACGAACTTACCATTACCAAGCCAGCCTCTTTTTATGGATCAACGCCTTTAAAGGCAATAAAAACAAGTTCTACTGCTGATACTTACCGTATTGATTCGTACATGGAAGTGGTGGATTCGCCGCTGATGTATAATGTACCCGATACTACTAATTTAAATATTGGCGGCTCGCAGGTTTTGGTATCGGTATACGATGCGCAGCAAAAAATAAAATCGGCCGATATTGCGACGAATATCCGGGAAACGTTAGAGGCGCAAAAAACTTACCTGGGCGGCAAACTTCCCGTCGATAAATATGCGTTCCTGATTTACATTGATGATGCTTTCAATACCACCGGTTCTTTTGGCGCACTGGAGCATTCCTATTCTTCGGTTTACTATTTACCGCCTTTATCTTCCTTACAAATAGCCGGACAAATCCGGAATATTGCGGCGCACGAGTTTTTTCATATTGTAACGCCCTTACACATTCATTCCGAAGAAATAGGCAATTTCGATTACCAGAACCCGAAAATGTCCCAGCACTTGTGGCTGTACGAAGGCGTTACCGAGTATTTTGCCTCGCACGTTCAGGTAAACCAAAAATTACTATCATCGGAAGCATACCTAACCAAATTATCTTCTTATATAGCTAATTCCAAGCAGTACAACGACTCCCTGCCTTTTACAGTAATGAGCAAAGGTGCTTTGGATATTTACGAAAATCAATACGGTAATGTATACCAGAAAGGCGCCCTGATTGGAATGGCCCTGGACATTAAGCTACGGGAATCATCGGGCGGCAAATACGGCATCCGGAATTTAATGACCGATCTTTCTAAAACGTACGGCAAGGAACGGTCTTTTAAAGACGAGGAATTATTTGCCAACATCACGGCCCTAACTTATCCGGAAATCGGCGATTTTTTCCGGCGCTACGTGGCCGGCCCAGAGCCTTTGCCGTATGCCGAAATATTTGAAACTGTAGGGGTAAATTATGCGGCCGAATTAACCGAGAATAAGAATACGTTTGGCAGCGTCAATATTCAACCTAATAAAGAAGGCCGCATTGTAATAGTAGGTACCGAAAAAATGAATAATTTTGGCCAAAATATGGGCTACCGCAAAGGCGACGTAATTATGGCGGTGAATGGACAGAATGCCACCGCGCAAAACCTGAATCAACTCGTAGCTCAACATATTATCAACGTTCCGGTGGGCACCAACATAACTATAACGGTGGCTCGCCCGGGCAACAACGGCAAATCGACAGAAAGAAAATTAACCGGAAAAGTAATGCAGGTACCCGTTACCTCTAACCATGTTTTACGACCTGATGCGCAGGCTACTGAAAAGCAAAAACAACTTTTTAACGCTTGGCTTTTTAGCTCTTTGTAAAATAAATTGTATTTCGTGCTTCCGTCTTAACCGAGGTTTTTACCGGCCAGTTCTCCGAATGCGGCGCTCATGAAGGTTTTTTTAAGCGAATACCGGTTCATTTTGGATAATTTCTCTTATCTAAATTTCAAGCTATTCTGTTACCCTAAAACTATCACGATCCTACATTTTGCTTCTTTCTCAGAAATTTTTTTTCTTGGAGTAAGCTGATGCGGTTTAAAAAAGTGACGTTACAAATAAGCTTAAAAATTTAGTAACCTGTTACAAACAGGCAAATTATTCGCGTGTGTAATCGCTTTAAACACGTTTAAAATCCATAATTATCATTTTTTCTGGATAAAATTATATCCATAAACTATGTTACAAATTCAGGCACATTGTCCTTTATTTAAAAATATATAAGGTGTAAGTTTATAATAGTAAAAAACACTATCATGAATACCACAGATATATTAGACAAGACCCTGGCCTGGCTGAACTATACAGAACAAGAGGAAAGCATTAGCAGTCGGATCTTATCCTATTTTCTGCAACCGGAGGGCGGAAGAACGCAGCTGCAATTAGCTTTTCCAGATTGGACTGGAAATAAATACTATCATTTGTTTGACCAAGAACAAGAAAGCTACACCTTGCGCATAACCGGGGACACTTCTGACACTGCAAAGGTTACTCCCCAGGAGGTAGAAGATTTAACCCAAATTATTCTCCATACGCTTAATTCCGATCCGGAACGCTATCACGATATGGCCGAAATTCCAGGATTAGAAGCCAAAGAATACCTCCAACGTTTGGAAATAACCCGTTACTTATCAAGACAAGGTTTAATTGAGGCAAATGCCATCGATACAAAACTTTCCGTAAAGCTAACGATCAGAGGAACCATGTATTTAAGAACCCACGAATCAGCCGCCTAAATCTTAGAGAAATTATATGTTTACAGTTACAAACCGGAAAGTATTAAAAAGATTACAATAGATTTAAAAAATAAGTATTATTAAAATTATCGCCCCTTTAATTAGAGGCAAAGGCAAGTATTATATTTAGTAAAATGTGTTTGGTTTATTTGTTAGTTTGTTTGAGTGTGAGATCTGGAAGATAGGGACCAGCTTCGGCCGGTCCTTATCCTACAGAATTACATAATATAAGTTAAACCACCATCATTAAAAATTGTGGCTACGCTGTGGTTAAACCGCATCCCGCGTATTAGCCGGTTTCCCGGATAATTGATTTATCATATCGTCGAGAATTTCTTTGCCGTAACCAATGCGGTTGGCATAATCCTGACACATAATATATTCCCGGTCGTGAATTTGCCCATCGGCCACCATCATCATTACCAGCGTTTGCAGTTCAATGGTTTTCTGCAAGCCATCTTCCGGAATAATAAAGGAAAGTACTTCCAGGTTATTGGCAATGGGCATTACATCGTCGGGCGTGAGTCCTAACCGATTGCCAATACTTAAAATAAAATCACTTTCATCATTATCCAGTTGGCCGTCGGCCGCAGCCACTATAATTAAATTCTGAAAAAAAGACAGCTTTTTTTGCGGCGTATTTAGTAAGCCCTCTAATAATTTCGTTTCCTGCATGGTGTGCCTTCGTTAAATAGTTTACTTACAGTATACCTAAATTCATGCAGATAAGTTAAACCTGCCAGCGGCGTAGTTTGTAAAAAAATTACCAGTTAAAAATACGGGGCTTGTCGTTGCCTTTGCTCGTATTCTTCTTTTTGTTTTTATTTCTACTTTTTTCGTCTTTATCGCCGCCGCCAAAAATGCCGAAGAGCTTTTTCTCCTTTTTTTCTTTCACTAAAATATACCGGATGGTAAAGCCGCCGCCAATGTTAAACCAATCTTCATGATTTACGTGCACCGCCGGTTTCAAATCGAGGGAAAGTACCATGGGAAAAAGAGGCAGTTTCATCTCGGTACCAATAATAGCATCGCCGCCAAAAAAAGCGCCGTTATCTTTTAAATTACCCACGTGAGCACCACCGCCTAAATAATAATTAAAGCCTTTACCCAGGAAAGGAAAGTGTTTTTCTACGAGCAAAGTACCCGACACTTCCCGATTACTAAAGCCCAAAATACCTTCCAGAGTAGTTTTTTCCATTATTTTTTGCTGGGCACTTATCCCAAAACCTTCTTTCTGAATCCGGAGCCCGGCTGCCGTCCGGTATTTTTGCGCCGAAGCGCCACTTGCTAACAAGCATAAAAAAAAGATAAAAGTAAGTTTTCTCATAGAGTTAAAAAGAATAAATAAAACCGAAACCAAGCATACGGACTATTCATCCCAAAAGTCAGGCCATTTTGTAAATTTGGAAACTTTGTCGCTTACTTAAGAGTCAAAACTTTTTGTAAACCTTACTTATTACCTCAATTTGTATCGCTCCTGAAATTTGCCTCACGGGAGATTAGGAATGGGTTCCTAACAAAGATAATTTGTCTCCTGAACTGCCTGGATTAGCCGCCCATTTTAGTTAAGATAAAAGCCGTCATAAAACCAGCTACCATTATCATACCGGTAAAATCGTGTACTTTCTCGAAGGCTTCCGGAATCATCGTATTAGCGAGCATGGCTAAAATGGCCCCGGCAGCTACGGCGGTAGTGGCGGCAATAACATTCGGCGAAAAACCACTGAAAAGCGAATAGCCCAAAATAGCTGCAATACTAGAAGCCAAGGCAATACCTAACCACAAGCCAAACACGTACTTGGCCGAACGCCCAGCTTTGCGCATGCCCGCGGAACTCGATAAACCTTCGGGTAAATTAGATAAAAAAATGGCTACTACAGTTACCATACTTACCGATCCGCCGGCAATCATACCCACGCCAATTACAATCGATTCCGGAATACCATCTACCAGCGCCCCAATAGCCAAAGCCAAGCCGTTGCCTTCTTCGGGCTTTTCTTCTTTTTGCAATTCGTTAGAACGTTTGCGGTGCTTGGCGCCTTGCCTCGATAAAATATAATTAGCTCCGGTATAAATGGCCGCACCAGCAAAAAAACCAATAGCAGTGGCATCAAAGCCACCCAAATTATACGCTTCTTCAATTAAATCGAAAGATAAAGCCGAAATAAGCACCCCACTGCCAAACGCCATTACACCGGCAATAAGCCGGTCGGGAATATGCGCGTAATAACCAATGGCCGCTCCGAGTACTAAAGCCGAACCGGCCAATAAACCCCAGCCGCCGGCTTGCAACCAAATAGGCATATATTTTTAAATTAGAAATTAGAAATGGATAGTATTGTTTATACTACTTAGCAGGTTAAGCATATTCTAGTCGGTACAGTTTAAGAGCAAATAAATATTTTTTATTAAAATCAAGTTAGCCCAGAAGAGCTTTGCAAATTAATATAAGCTATTATAAAGAGCCATTTACCACACGAGACTTCTAATTTACCGGTAACTGGTAACTGTAAAGCTACCCTGCTGCTCCCCGGTGTTGTTCGGCATCCGAAACGGTGGCGAGTTCGAGAATGCGGCGAATGCGCTCGATGTGGGTTTTCATTTCGTCGGCCCGTTCCCGTTGCATGTTGGCCCATTTATTTAGGCCACTTTCCTGGTTGGCCATACTCAGGAGCATGCTGCGGCGTTCTTCCAGGCTGCGCATGGCAACCCACAAAGTTTCTTCTAACGCCGAATTCATACCACCCAACAAAGTATAATCAGTATAGGTGTGGCCCGTATGGCAACGGAATCGTTTTACATCGCCTTTGTTCTGCGTTAATTCCCACAAAGCCCCCCCGCAATCCGGGCAGCTATAAGGCACCCGTTTACCTAATTGATCTAATTCAGATAAATCCGCATTTTCACTGTTTATCATAATGCGTTGCGCTATTTTTGCTTCCATAACAATATCTTGGGGCACCGTAACTGAATCTTGTGCAGGTTGATGTACCAATTTTTCCAATAATGCTCCCATTTGGCTAACGGGCACCGCGTGATCTACTTGCATCTGACGCAGAATATTACGGGGCAAATCGGGGTATTCCGCATCTAACGGTTCCTGTACCACCGTGAAGCCGCCGCTGCGTTTTACCGATTCCATTCCGATTAAGCCATCGTTTAAATAACCGGTTAAAATTACGCCGATGGTTTTAGACCCGTGAAAGGCGGCTGCCGACCGGAACAGCGGATCAATGGCCGGCCGGAATTGATTTTCGCGCGGCCCCTTGGCCACTAATATATGTTTTTCATCAATTAATAAATGATGATCGGGTGGTGCCAGGTACACGGCCCCGTAAGCAATATGGGTATTATGTTCGCCAATAACGCAGCTAAGGTCCGTGTGCTTCGTTAAGCGCTTACGCAGGTATTGAATGTCCGCATCAGCCGACAGATGCTGCACCACAAAAATTGCGGCGGGCAAATCGGCGGGTAGCGGCTCCAACACCTTTACCAAGGCTTCCATCCCACCCGCGGATGTTCCAATAACAATTATATTATGACCAGCTTGAAACATGAAAATAAGGTTAGTAGATTTTTAGCTTACGCAGGCTTGCCGCTACGGTTAAGAATTATGATTAAAGAATATAGGAATAAAGAGAAGTACGCCATTAATTCCAGGTAAAACACCATTATAGGAACGCTGTAGGATTTTTATAATGCCACACGCGTTCTATTACAATTAAGGTAACGCTATTATTAGTTAGGCTAAAGAGAGCAAATAAAAAGCAGGTGAAGAATACTTGCTTTTTATAACCATAAATATTGGTTGTGTAAAGAGGTAGTTTGTAGAGTATTTTATCTTTATCAGCATCAGCGAAATTTATGTAAATAAAGCAATTTTTTAGAAGTTGTAATTAAAGATTCAGGATCTTTACTTTGTTGCTGATATCTTTCTCTAAACAGTATAATGTCTTAATCAACGTAAGATTCTCTAGTACTTCTTTTCTGGTTAAATTATCATAATCTAAGTTATTCCATATAAAAGCTACAATTCTATCAGCTTAAAATAATTACAAAATTAACACATAAACCAGAATAGTAGTATGCCTGCCCTCCGGTAATATATACCTGGATTAGTAAAGGCAATTAGTAAGCCTTACCTGTTTCCTCCGGCTGGCTTTTCAACTTCCTTAGTTGGCTTTCGTACCTATACCATTTACTTAAGGTTTAAGCTCAGAATATAACACCACACAAAACAACAAATGGAAAACACCGCAAAGGATAAGTCGAAAAAAGCAGAACGGGATATTATTGTAATTGGCTCCTCGGCCGGCGGTGTAAAAGCTTTAGTAGAATTTGTAAAGTCGCTGTCGCCCATATTTTCTGCCTCTATTTTTATTACGCAACACATCGCCCCGCATACCGGCAGCATGTTACCGGATATTCTGAGCATGCTAGGTCCCTTAAATGCCAAGCATCCCGATGATGGCGAACAGATAAAACCCGGGCAAATATACGTAGCTCCTCCCGACCACCACATGCTACTAGAAGAAGGTAAAGTATTGGTTAAGCGCGGCCCAAAAGAAAACCGGTTCCGGCCATCCGTAGATGCGCTGTTTCGCTCGGCCGCTTATACTTATGGTCCCCGGGTAATTGGCGTAGTGCTTTCGGGTTATTTAGACGATGGTACGTCGGGCTTATGGTCGGTGAAAAGACTGGGCGGCCTAACGGTAGTGCAAGATCCCGATGATGCTGCTTTTCCAGCCATGCCCACTAATGTGCTGGAGTTTGTAGAAGTAGACCACGTGGTGCCCATTGCGGAATTAGCGGCCTTACTAACTAAACTAACGGCGGAACCAGCCCCGAAAAAACCGAAAATAAAAAAAGAACACCTCGATTTACTCGAAATAGAATTAGCAATTGCCCGCCAAGACAACGCGTTCCGGTTAGGCATTATTGATAAAGGCGAGCTAACGGCTTTTACCTGCCCCGATTGCCACGGTGCGCTCACCAAGCTTATAGAAGGTAATTTAATTCGCTTTCGCTGCCATACCGGCCATTCCTACACCATAAGTGCACTTTTATCCGAAGTAACCGAATCGGTGGAAAGTATTATGACTCAGGCCATGCGAGGACTAGAGGAAACCAATATGTTGCTCAATCAGTTAGGCAATTATTTTGATGAATCGAAGAAAAAAGAGGTAGCAGAGTTGTTTTATCAGAAAGCAGATGATGCGAACAAACAAGCCAAATTAATGCAGGATTCCATCTTTAAGCACCAAATACTAAGTGGCGATCTTCAATTCTGGAAGAAAGAAGTAACCCCAAAAAAATAACGCATTCTGATATCTACTCAGGTTATTTAAATTGCTAGTAATTGGTATAGCCTGTATTATTCCTGGTACAGTTAAGTCCGGGCTGGGTTATAAGTATTTATTTACTTATTGTGCTTTTAGTTTCATCCCGACAAAAACTATTTAGAACCTTTGTTTTAAAATCGCTCGAACATAAAGAAAGCCTATTTGTTTTGTTCCTGATATGAATGCCTGATGCTACGCAAGCACTACTAAAAGCTAACAGACTTTATCTAAGGTAGTCCATTACTATCATTCTGTAAAATTCTTCGAATACTACAGAATGATAGTAATGGACTAAATACTGCTGTATTTTTAATTTTTCGTAACAACTGTTAATAAGCATTTTGATAGCTTTAGCTTAAGTAAAACTAGATGTATTATTTTTTAGGTTAGAGAAATTTTTAAATTTACTAGTAGAGACTACCGCATTTCCGAAACCAACTGTTTTACAGCTTACGAAGCCTACAAGGCTGTTTCCTAATTTATGATCAGCCAAATTAAATTATTATTTTTGCCCTTAATTCACTCTCCCAGCTAAATTCGACTTGGCCCCGCGCATGAGCATAAAAGAAAATTCAGAAGAAGAAAACGCATCTCCGGATAAAAAAAAATTCAGGGTGAAAGACCCTTATATTGTGGGCATTGGTGCTTCGGCCGGAGGTCTGCAGGCCTTGGATTCGTTATTTAGCAATGTACCGCGCGATAGTGTGGCCTACGTTATTGTGCAGCACCTGGCCCCCGAACACCGGAGCCTGATAACTGATATTTTATCCCGGCATTCGCATTTAAAATTTCTGGAGGCTTACCAGAATCAGTCCGTAGAAGTTAATCATGTTTATATTATTCCGCCGGGCAAGTTCCTGACCATCAAAAACAACCAACTCCAATTAAGCGATCGCAGCCCGGATAACAGCAACGCCCGTACCATTGATACTTTTTTTAAATCGATGGCGCTGGATAAAGGTCTTAAAGCAATTGGCGTTATACTATCCGGTACCGGCACCGATGGCACCGAAGGCGTACTAGCCATTAAAAAAGCCGGGGGCTTGGTTTTAGTGCAAGATCCCGATACGGCTAAATTCGACGGCATGCCTCGCAGTGCCATTAATGCGGGCCTGGCCGACCAGGTTTTGCCGCCCGAAATGATGCCCGATACCATATTTGATTTTGTGAAAGTTTCGCCGCTGGCGGCCCAAATGAAGGCAAGCCTGCATACCCAGGACCCTTCTTTTTTACACATCCTGGAAAACGTACGCGAACGGACCGGCCTTGATTTTAATAATTACAAGCAACCTACTCTTATCCGGCGCATTAGCCGCCGCATGGCCCAGTGCAATATCGATTCCTTGGCTAATTACCTGGATTACCTGCATTTGCACTCCGAAGAAGCCGATGTATTAAGCAAAGAATTTTTAATTGGAGTTACTAAATTTTTCCGCGATCCGGAAGCTTTCGATATTCTGAGCCAACAAATTATTCCGGCCATATTAACCGATAAATCGCTTTCCGACACCCTGCGTATTTGGATAACGGCCTGCTCTACCGGCGAAGAAGCATACTCCATGGCCATATTGGTACGGGAGCAGTTAGATAAAATTAAAAATGAAGTAGAAGTAAAAATTTTTGCTTCCGACATAGACCGCGAAGCTTTGGATTTTGCCGGGGCGGGCTTATATCCGGAAAGTTCGCTGGCCGATATGTCCGCCGAACGCCGGGAAAACTTTTTTATTCCCGAGGATGGCAAATACCGGGTAACCCAGCGCATCCGGCGCATGGTTATTTTTGCGCAGCACAACGTCATTAACGATCCGCCTTTTAGCCGCATGGATTTAATAAGCTGCCGCAACATGCTTATTTACTTAAGTCCGGTGCTACAAAAAAAAGTTTTGAGTAAATTTCATTATGCGCTTAACGTAGGTGGCTATTTATTTCTGGGTCCGAGCGAAACCCTGGGCGATATGAACAATTTTTTGGAAGTTCATAAAAAATGGAAAATATACCAGAATACCACCCAATCCGGCGCTTTGGGTTTGGAAGGGTTTATCTCGCCCGGCACAAATTTCCGGAAAGCCGAAACCGTAGCACCTATCCGGAACCGGGAATCGCAGCCGCGGCAAAAGGGGCAAAACCGCTTAACTGAGACGCTGAATGATGCTATTCTGGAGGAGTTTGCTTTCGCGGCCGTTTACCTCGACGAGAATTATGATTTGATTCACGGGTACGGCGATTACACCAAATTTGTAACGCTCCCGGACCGGCAATTTACGTTTAATATTTTAAAACTGGTTCCCCAGGACTTGGCCCTGGAGTTAGGAGCCCTGCTGCGCAAAGCCGAACAGCATAAAGAAAAAATTGTCGCTAACGGCTTGCCCGTGCGGGATGGCGATACGCTGCGCAACATCAACGTAGTTATAAAACCGTATCTCAGCGATGAAAAAAATTTCGACCGGTTTATACTGGTGTTGTTTAGCGAAAATAAAGAACAAGTTAACTTTTTAGAAGAACCCCGGGTTGCCCGGAACGAAATTCATTACGAAACCCGGGTGCACGAGCTGGAGGTAGAACTCCAAATTATAAAAGAAGATTTGCAGAGTGTGGTGGAAGAGCTGGAAACGGCTAATGAAGAACTGCAAAGCACCAACGAAGAATTACTTTCCTCGAACGAAGAACTGCAGAGTGCGAACGAAGAACTCCAATCTTTAAACGAAGAGCTCGTTACCATTAACGCCGAACATCAGTATAAAATAAAAATACTGATGGAACTGGACGATGATCTGAATAACTTTTTCCGGAGCACCGATATTGGCCAGATTTACGTTGATAGCCACCTGATAATCCGGAAGTTTACGCCGGCCGCTACCCAACAAATAAACCTGATCGAAGGTGATGTAGGCCGCTCTATCCTGCAAATAACGCACAACATAAATTATTCGGGTTTTACAAACGATATTCTGGAGGCGGTAAAAAACACCTCTATTATTGAACGCGAAGTACAGGATAACCAGGGTAAATGGTATTTAATGCGTATTTTGCCCTACATTACCCAAGACCGCCTGGTAGACGGCGCCATTATTGTCTTCATCAACATAAACGAATTAAAAAACCTGCATCTGCTGCAAGCCAGCATTCTGGATAGCTCGCCCAATGCCATACTGGCCATAAAAGCAGTCCGGAATAACTTAAATATTGTGGTAGATTTTACTTGTACGCTGCTCAATATAAAAGCCGAAGAATTGTTGTCGGTAAGCGAATCGGAATTGGCGAATAAACTTTTAAGCAAGGCTTACCCCAACTTACTGCAAGACGGTTTGTTCGATCAGTACCTGAAAGTAGTAAACACTGGGGAGCTTTTAGATTTGGAGCAATTTCAACCCAACGTGCAGGAGGCGGGCCGTTGGCTGCACCTCATGGGCGTAAAACAAGACGATGGCGTGGTGTTAACGCTACAGGATATTACCCGGCGCAAAAATTACGAGCACCAATTATTAAAGCAACAAGAAGAAATACGGGGCAATGCCGAACGGTTCCGGATTTTATTAGAAGCGGTGCCGCATATTACCTGGACAAATAATCCGGCTGGTGAAAATTTATCTTTCAATGATTACTGGTACAAGTACACGGGAATAAGCGACGAGGAATCGCGCGGTTGGAACTGGACGAAGCCTTTTCATCCCGATGATCTGGTTACTATTGTTCCGGATTACAATGATTGCTTAAAAACGGGCCGGGTACACAACGTGCAAGCCCGGATTTTACGCTATGCCGATAAGCAATACCGCTGGCATTTAATTAAAGACGTTCCTATCCGGGACGAAACCGGAGAAATAACGATGTGGGTGGGTACCGCCACCGATATTCAGGAACAAAAAGACGCCCAGGAAGTGGCTATTCAGCTCCGGCTGCAACAGCAAAAAGAGATCCTGGCTACAATATTAAAAACCCAGGAAGCCGAACGTATTCGTATTTCCGAAGGCCTTCATAATGGTTTAGGACAGATACTTTACGCCTCTAAATTAAACTTATTGGAGTTATCAACCACCAGCGCTCCCCAAAAAAAGGCCAAAGCCAATATTGAGAACCTTTTGGACGAAGCCATTACAGCAACCCGGAACATTTCGTTTGAGCTAACCCCTTCTATCCTGAAAGATTTTGGAATGAAAACGGCTTTGGAAGAACTAATACGCCGGATCAGCTCCAAAAAATTAACTATTTCCTGCGATGTAGTAGGCTTTGAAGACCGTCCGTCTTATGAAATTGAATTAGCACTTTATCGCATTATTCAAGAATTGCTGAATAATATGCTGAAGCATGCTCAGGCTACCGAAGCTTTCATCGAAATTATAAACCAACCGGACGAAGTACAATTGCATGTGCAGGACAATGGCGTTGGTTTTGATATGAGGATGTTAGATCAGGGCACCGGCTTAGGGCTGAACAGCATCCGGAACCGGGTACAATTACTAAACGGCAGCTTACACGTTGATTCGCGGAAAGAACAAGGTACGGCCTTCCGGATTGAGATTAAAAAATAATACGGCCGCTAAATATATTTATTATCCTGATCGATGACTCGGAAAGCTCCCTCTCTTAGGTAAGGAGTACTAGGCATGCTTGATTTTTTCTTCAAATGAAAGTGTATATTATAAGTATCTAAGCTCTTAAATATGACAAAAAATATTCTCTCTTTATTCCTGCTTTTGTGGCTATCTGGTACCAGCTTTGCCCAGCAGGCCGCTCCCGAAACCCTAAACCAGGCCATGCTGGCTAAAATAAAACAGGAAGGCCTGAACAATTCTAAAGTAATGGAAACGGCTTTTTACCTCACCGATGTTTCCGGTCCGCGCCTCTCCAATTCCACTGGACTACAGAATGCGGAAGCCTGGGCCGTAAAACAACTGAGCAGTTGGGGCCTGGTGAAAGCGCAACGCGAACCCTGGGGTACTTTTGGCAAGGGCTGGGAAATCCAAAAATCATATATTGCCATGACCGCACCGTATTACGATCAGTTAATAGCGGCTCCTAAAGCTTGGACGCCCGGTACCAACGGTTTGGTTTCAGGCCAAATAATGCTGATAAAAGCCGAAAAAGAAGAAGATTTGCCCCAATATGCCGGTAAGCTCAAAAATAAAATTGTAATTACCCCGCTCACGGCTCCTATGAAAACCTCTTTCGAAGCTGATGCCAAACGCTACACCGATGAAGATTTAACTAAACTAATCGCCCCGGCCGCTCCCCGTACCCCCACTACCAATACCGCGAACGAAGACCGCATGGCCATTTACCGGGCCCGCTTAGC
>Ga0210040_10003671_pt1 | contig 20611 bp, 15 predicted proteins | sample CryGeyCG12114_NA_FD_185462 | JGI IMG/M metagenome (GOLD analysis project Ga0210040, IMG submission 185462) | Groundwater microbial communities from aquifer - Crystal Geyser CG19_WC_8/21/14_NA (SPAdes) (version 2) | ecosystem: Environmental > Aquatic > Deep subsurface > Groundwater | place: USA... | reverse complement strand
CAAGTAATCAGCTAATAAAATCAATGCCAATTTTTCAGATGCACATGATTGGAGGAGGTATATCATCCGCAATGATATACTTTGGCTACTTTTCGGGCTCTACGACAAAATACCGCTCGTCCCACACGATCATTGGTGATGTGTACATTGTCACATTGGTACTATGCTACATGACATCCTGGGGTCGGCATAAGCATCCAATAGTGAATGCCGTGGCAGAGTTCGTACATGGATGCTTGGGATACCTAGTGATTATCTTAGCCCGTAAGGCACTATGGTTTAGTTAGTTAGCTATAGTTAGAAAATGCTTTTGTAGTGTGCAATGCATTGTACACACATACGGCTAGAAATTTTTCATTGACTCACTTGAATGTATGTCCTACTTATTAAGATTGTTGAATAGCCACAATTCATTAGTGCTTGGCTGTAGGACTTGATTCAATTTACTATCATCAGTCAGGCAGTCTAACTAACTAACTAACTAACGATGCTAACTTGATATGCAAAACAAGTTTATCGCCATATCATACCCATAGCTTATCAATGGTGGTTTCATTTTCACATTATGATTGCAGTGGCATGTGTGGAGTCCGCTCCTATTGGCTTCATTTCCAAATTACTTGTGTACCTTATGGTTGCAGTGCATTGCTTTTTCATGCTCATAATGACAGTAAGTGTAGTGTGTAGTAGTACTATTGTTGGTTACATATTGGTGAAGTTTTAAATGGTTTGGTTGCAAGTAAGTGTGTTAAAAATGTTTGTTTCTATCAGTGTCATATCTGTATCTTGGATCATAAATTTGGAATGAGACCCAAACGAAGACATTTCCCTACAGTTGAAGCAAGATTTGATGAAGTTCCCGTTCCGGTAAATAATCCCATTTTTTAATGATATTAGCTAAAACGGAATAAGTTAAAAAGTAGTCCTTCCATGATCATGTTTGTTTGTGTAGTTAGTTGGCTTGAATACAATTTTTTGTGCTTTTTCAGAATGCCAAGTTCCGGATAATCTTGCTGGCAATATTTTCTTCAATTACTTTCTTCTTGTCATCTGCGTCAACTTTCTTTGAATAGTGATATACACATTTGATTCCGGTTCAATTTTAATTTTTTCCCTTTTGAATGGTTTCTCACTACTATTAATAAAATGCGTGTTGATATTGCTCTGATTTGTTTCCTGGGATAGGGATTTAAGTAGTTGTAGCTAATGTTATATGGGAAAAAATGTAGACATTTGTATTCTGCTAACAATTTATGATAGCTTCGGCCCGGCAAGGAGTGAAAGCCACGTTAAAACCGCTAGACCAATGCGCATTATGCGTGTGTAACGTGCGTTATGTAGTATACAGAGAAAACTTCATTTTTATGGGGCAAAACGTAGAAAAAATAGCATCGCTTTGGTAGAGCTGTTTTGACGCCGATTTGCGGAACTGAATTGGCTGTGTTGTGTATGTAAATTGAGTTTGCAAGAACTAAGCACATGCATTGCTGATTGATTGCAAAAATTACAAGCAACGTTTGATGATTTGTGTGGTCGTAGAAAATTTAGAAGTGTCAATAAACATTTTAGTTTGAATGTGGAAAGTGGAGTTTACGTGTTTTTCTTGCCCTAATTTGTCTTATTAATTGGGTAAATGCAAGTAAATGGTATAAACTTTGTTTTCAATGTGTGTCTTTGAAAAACATCCATTTCAGGAAAGAAGTGATAATCATATTTGGTTTTGGATTCAGTCAGTACCAGCACGGACTAAATTGGTAATCTTTGAAATAATTCAAGATAAAATAATTTTATGCCCAATTCTGAAGCGATGGTAGTTGCTATTTTAGACATTCCTTTGTGTTAGCATTTTTCTCAGTCTGTTTTTATCGGGTTTGAAAAGATGTATGTATGGTATTTTAAATATATCGTATTTTTTATTTTTAGAATATCTAGAGGTTCGAAAAATAAGATACGAAGGCTGTTCAATTTACGCAGCTATAAAATGTCGACGTCTCCATGTATATGCTACCGAATCGGGACGTTAGCACGGTGCCGAAACTGCGAATCAGAATTCGAAAGAGTACGGGTTCGGAAACCGTGTCCTGTTCATCCCCGCGTAAGTTTGGAAAATCGGTGACTATCTGACTATCTGGTTTTGCTCAGTAATGTGGACACATTATCATTCTCCTTCCTTACTTTACTTGGGTATTACATTTCCTTTTAGGTGCTGTTTGTGTCTGATTTGGACAAATGTCCATCGTGTTTGATCTCTGTCTCAAACGATTTAAGCTTGTACGAAGTTGAAACTGCAGGGGTATTTATGGCTCCTGGAATAACTACTCTTCCAGATTTTGTGCCGATGAATGAAGATCAAGAAAATAAAATTGACAGCAAATATCCTGCAAACCCGTATTCTAAAATGGCTCCAAAGAAACCGGCACCATCACGACCTGATTTCAGAAATGGTAAGTGCTATGTATTCTCTCGACGACACTTTTGTATTGCCTGTAATATTAACTGTTGAAGTTTCTTTAGCATCTCGTAAACTATCTGAAGAGTTGGAAAAAAACCTCACTTTTAACAAAAGGCAGAAAGAAAGTACACAGGTCTCCAACGCTTCATCAACAGATTGTAGGCAGAAAAAGTTTCAGCCCAAGACTGCAAATAATAGTAAAATCACTGGATCTAATCAGAAATCTCCCGGAGAAATTCTCAGACAATTGGTACGACAACCAACACAAGCTGACAATGTGCCGTCTTGCGTTTGTGAACGCCCAAAGAAGAAACGTAAGGAACTAAACTAAACTCTACTTCATGTTAAAAAATTGTTTCAATGATGTGTGGACTTCACAACTAAATCATACTGTTTTTTTCCAGTGAGCTGTATGTCTTGCGCATACCAGTTCCCATTTCCAGCAAGGATTAAAACTGTTTGCTCTACTCATCCAAAAGTTGTATATCTCCATGATGTAGACAAATGCCCGAGTTGTCAATCTGTTGCAATCAAACAGACTGAATTGACTTGACCTGTTTCTGCTTGTGACCTTTTGACAGGATTTACAGGATACCATTGGAGGATGGTGATGGAGATTGGAGATATAGAATGTTATGTAGTCATGATTTTCTCCTTTCATTATGTGTAGATCCTTACATGAATTGCAGTAGTGCAAACGGTGTTGAAGCATTTTATTAATTATGTTTTGAATACCATGCCAGTCTGAAGTTTGTAAACCTTTCCAGGTTCTTCCCGAAATGAAATTGGTTTATTCAATGTAGCAAAAACACCCTGTAGTTATGTAGGATAGGAAGGAGTAGTTTCTGTTTCTTAAATTCATACACTCACTGTGTAATTTGTTTCTACTTAGATACTGATGAATTCCCGGTTTAATTAACTCAACCTGTTATTTGCGTTGCAATAAACTGAAAAATTTATACTATCTAATGTTTTTTGAGCTCCTTATATTAACGTGTTATAACTGTCTCAGTGCATGGATAGTTCTTCCCGCAGTAACAATATATTGAAGTCGCATATTCATTACACTTCACATCATTTATTTCTGGCATTCAGCATCAAATTATTAATTAATTGGATTCAATCAATCATCATTCATGAGCTAGCTTGATTGCCACTCATCCATTGGAATTTGTAATAGGCAAACGACGCATAGAATATAAGAATATTCCAATCTCCCGCGCGAAAGATGCGGCCATTGGGGTACGCCAAATTCTACGGTCGAGTAGTGGAAGGTGGAACAAAAAATTTGTGGCGGCCATTGTCATATTAGAAAAATTCCACTCTCATTGTTTTCCTCACGATTGACTCTTGTTTTGTCCTTCTATCATCTCTTTTATGCTGATTAATTTTTGGATGAAAGAAAATAAGATTTACACACTTTCTGTTTGAAAGTTACAATCATGGCAAATTTGCGTCGAACGCAAGCTAGTTTAATTTATAAAGTTTGTGTGATATTATTGCTCGGGCTGAAAGATTCCGTTGATGGATTAGTTCAAGATAACATTATATTTGCAATAAATGCTGGAGGACCCTTTCACGTTGATGACAATGGGATACGATATCAAGAGGATCCACTTGGTGAAGATGGCATTGCTTCAGATTTCGGAAGGAGACTCAACATCCAACATGTCAGCGAAAGCGATCAAATTTTATACCAAACGGAGCGCTACACTGTTGCCGATTCCTTTGGCTACAATATTCCGGTGACTAAGGATGGAGACTATGTACTCGTCTTAAAATTTTCCGAAGTTTATTTCCGTGCTGTCCGTGGAAAGGTTTTTGATGTACGATTGAATGAAGAACACACTGTGATCGAGAATTTGGATATATTTTTTTATGTGGGTTATGCCACTGCTCTTGACATTGCTGTTCCTTTTGCGGTTGTCAAAAATGTAAAGCAGCTCATACTAGAAAATGGAGAAAATTCTCCAATTTATGGACGTAACATTCCTCTAGATTTCCTGAAGGTCAGTTCGCTACCAGCTTAACCCGCCTTCCCTTCACCCATTTTCCAGTATGTATTTTTACCTCAACACAGGGCTGGTAATTTGTTTATTTTTTGTATTAGGGTGAAATGGATAACCCAAAGATCAATGCTTTTTATGTTTTTGAAGGAGTTATGGAAGATATAAGTAAGTTAGTATTAGTAAGTTGCTTTTTATATTTTATGTACAGAATCGTATTTTCAATTTGCTAATGCTTTTTTTAGAAACAATTTCTCACCCAAAAATAATTCACTATGCGGATATACACGTTGACACCAAACCAATTACACCCATAGAAGATTTCGAACCTGAAGAAGAAATTATACCGTTCAATCAAGGGGAAGATTTTGGAGACTTGGCTGTCCCTTACAAACGGAATAAGAAATTTAAAACAAGTGGTCCAGTACAAGAAGACCCTTGGCATAACACTGGATCCTTTGAAGCATATTTTCCTTTGTTGTTGGGAATTGTTCTGTCGTCTGTGTGTGCTATGATCGTATGTAACTTTGTCAAGAAAGAGGCTCTTGTTCAGACTAAAAATCAGTTTTAATTTTAATATGTTTTTACATCCTTAATCTTTGCTAGCAGTAGTCTTTATCTTTGCTCTATTCAATAGTTACATTTCAAATTTAATTATTATGTTTTAAATACTATCTCTTAATGCTAAAAAATATCATTTCTCAGATTTCCAGCTTTAGAGTACAGTATGTTGTCATTAGACAAAGACATTAGTTTAGCTCTTTTTTAAAGTCTAATTGGTTCTGGTTACATTGTTAAATATGATTTTACTTAAATATTTCTCTAGAAATGTACTAAAACTAATCCACTGTTCACACAGTCTATACGATTTTTAAACCATCACTGCTCAGAATTTCTTTCCATCCTATCACTAATGGACAATGATTGTCTTTTGTTTTACATCTTTAAACCAGATGAGTTTCATCATAAGTATCAGTCATTTCACCTGGATTAGTCTAAATGTTTTTAATGTCACATTTGTCACTTCGTAGAAAAATATTGACTGACAGAGTAATTAGTAATTTCCACCCCGCAAGTCGATGTAAAAATATCTCGAATGCAATATCAATAAATATTATAATCCATTTAGATTTCACGTAAGACCTGAAACAACAATTTCAGCTTGGACTTAATTTCTATAAGTACAAGATTTTACAAGTATTGAACGCGAGATCGCAATTGAGATTTCACATTTCCAGTTGAAAATGTACTGAAATGCTTGAACTGCGAAACTTTTTTATTCCTACAGTTTTTATCAGACTAAAACCAAGGTGTATAGAATAGTATTTGTAGACTAAAACTAACATGCTATAACTAACCTAACCTAACCCTAAATTACTAAATATCCCTTGACAATGTCGATTGTCGCGCACCAATGAAACCAACACCAACACATTTTACGAACACAATACGACTATTATTCACAGTTTATTAACTTAGTTGTTAACAACTAAGTTTATTTGCTTAATATATGCAATATTTCAGATACGAAACATGATTGACGTCTACAAAATATTACATAGTCTCTTTGACTTCTTTTAAAATCTCTTTGGCACCGATTCCTAGCAAATGATTACCCAACGCTATACCTAAACTTATAGCTATAGGATACGCATTTTTACCAAAATCCTTGAATGAATGTTCGTGAATTGATGTTCCATACATAGCTATTTCCGTTTCACTAACCTCGGGAATATCCTTGATCAAACTTTTGGTGAATTTTCCACTTACAGATTTTGATCCATCCAAACTCCATATTGAGCCTGTGGAAACAGTGTACAAAACCAACTTTAGATAATCGATTCTAAAACAAGTTCAATGTACCTAAATAATCAATAGAAATTAAATTAGCTAGCATCCTACCACTCAAGGTCAACGTTTTGTCACCATCAGTTTCCAAAAATTTTGACTCAACAGCAACCGGAACTGAACATCCACCTTCAAGAATTCTTAAAAACGCTCTCTCCGATATACAGCGATAATATGTTGGTGGGTCACATAGATTGAACAGTAAGTTGATAACGTCCATTCTTGCACCTCGAGCACATTCTATAGCAAGTGCACCTTGTCCAACAGCGTGCATACAATCGTCTGACTCCAAAAACTGCATACAATTTTTTAAAAGAAGTTAAAAGACACACATGATTGAAAATTGATAGCGGTAGTAAGCTGAATACCTGAGAAATACGTTCATGCCAACCTAACCGTTTGACGCCAGCGCTGGCTAAAATCAAAGCAGCATAGGGACCATTGGGTTCATCTAGTTTTCTCAGCCGTGTATTCAAATTACCTCTAACATCAATAAACGTTAAGTGAGGAAAATGAGCCTTTAACTGAGCAATTCGTCGTAGTGAGCTAGTTCCGACATTACTGCCTTCAGGCAATTCCCTCAAGTTTTTACATTCCAAATACTTGTTGACAATTACTACATCTCGTGGATCCTCTCGCCTACAAAAGATAGAGAAGGCATTATATTATATAAAATAAAATGAAAACCATCCATAGAATAAGACAGTAGGTTACTCAATAAAAGGTTCACTAACTCTGAAATAGCTGCGATTGTCAACTCTTTTGGCAATTGAGTGGGCAAATCCTTTAAAGAATGTACACAAAAGTCAATCTCGTCATTTAACAAGCTAACTTCCAATTCCTTTGTGAATAAACTTTTTTCTCCAATTTTTGATAAGGCAATGTCCAAGATTTTGTCTCCAGTTGTTGAAATTCCAGCTGCAAAAATGAGAAAAAATTAGCAAACAAACCTCTAATTTATAGCTGAAAATGTGATTAAACTACACTTACTACTTACTAATTTCAAACTTGTAGTTTGGGTACAATTTTCGTAACTCATCTACAACCCAAGTGGTTTGTATCATTGCCAGCTGTAAAAAATAGAAAAACTTTATTAATGAAACTTAAAAGTGGAACACAACTTAAAAATCTTCACACCAATGATTCTATTAAATTTGCATACATTGCTTTTTCGCGATCCAATTCGAAAGTGTTTCGTTTCTTTAAAATTTTCCATATTGGGCCATCCGGCAGTGCCGATTTCAGAGTACCGTAGAGTGAAACCAAATGGATGAATAAGGACACTTTTATTGTTTAACTAACATACTTGTTGACTAATAACTAATAACCGGAACTGTGTCTGTTTGTAACAGTTTAAAGAGATATACGAATAATATGATTATGGACATGGACTACAGCATGTGCGGCAGTGCTGCTGTATTTCAGTGAAGTGAACCGCACAAAAAATCATTGATTCCATCCAGCGAGACAATATAGCAAATCTAGGAAATGAAATGACCTTCACTATACAACATAGAGAAAGGATTAATAAATCACGTATTCTAAATTGCACACTAACTGCATGAATATGAAATGTAAATGTAATAAAAAAAACAGATTCTTAGCACCCGTGTTATATAGTAATCTACTATCTACTTCTATGTTAGCACCTTAGACAAACATGATGACAATATTTTCAATTGCTGTTATCGCGGCACTTACACAATTGACCATCAAGTCTAAGCCACTTGTTGCCTGCAACGCATAATTGCGGAACCTTCCTTTGTTGAATTTAGTCTACAATTTGAATATTTTTTTTAGATTCTGAAGGCATGCAATATTGCATATCAAAAAAGTTTATGCTTTTTAGATGTTGCCGAGCATTTCTGGAATACGTAAAGACACAGGCATTGCTGCTGATTTCACTTTTGCATGTAAGTTCAATATTTAGTTCTGTTTTATTTCACTAGTCCTTTTGAAAAAAAAGTTTCAAAGAATTCCCATTTCTTCATAAATCGTTTTTATTATAGATCCGTCCATATTAACTCTGTAAGCTTACAAGAATCAACAGTATACTCCATATTTTTACACATGGCTTCCGAAAGCATACATTGCGTATTTGTTCTAGCATAATTATAATTGGAGGGACAGGGCAAGGGCAAATGGACGTGTAATCCACTTTAAATTGCTAGGAATCACAATTTAAAATTGTTCAAGGGGGTGGGGCACAAGGAGTAATATATTTTAAGGTCTATACAGAACACATACATAATATACGCTTCTAATCCATTCCTATGTACTTTTCGATCTGTTAAATGAAATAGTCACATTTTATTTACATTTATTTACACCTGATTTAGTAATCAGAACTTCGTTCAAATTTATTTGCAACAAAAATTACAAAGAAATAATAAGGAGGTTAAATCGTTCAAATTCATATCTAGCTCTATGGTGTACTGTACAGTAGATAAATATATTTAGAGAGGGATTATTATGTATGTACAGTTATAGAAAAGGTACGTGGAAATCTGTATACTCACTGTAGCAAATGTTCCACTTTAGCTCTAAGCTAGAGTATTTTAAATCATTGCATTTACAGACAAGATTCATTCACATTAACAAAATTACCTCTTCTCTTCACAATAGTCATTTTTAGCCAAAATAGATGGCTACTTGAGTACATTTTCAGACAGTGAAGTATTTTTTATCAAAATGAATTATGCACGGACAGTTATAATTCAAATAGTGTTGATTGAAACAAATCACGCACAAAACTAAGATAAATAAATACTCACTGTTTTCAGGAAAACAGAAAAATAAGGTGGACGCAAGCACTGAAAGAATATTTACACTTGGAAAGTTTACACGTGAGATCGTCCATCGATATAAAAATAAAAGGGCTTCTCACATTTTTTCAGAATTTCAAAAGAACATTAGAAAAGTAAACGAAAATTCAAGCATCATATCCATATGGTATAAAGTCTTTTAAAAAATCTCTACTATCCATCACATCACTACCTAACTCATAAATTCAAATTGCACAAAACTTCACATAATTGAGCATTTCTTTTTGCCTGCTAGATTTGCAATCTTTTTAGCACTACTAACCAAATATACATCTAATAAATTAAGTACAAAGCATACATTCAACTCACAACACAAGCTTATTCTTAAATTACGCACAACCATCACTAAAAACAGAAAAAGTCAAGTATTTAGAAACGGAAATTTAACAAACATACAACAGTTACAAAAAATAACAATAATAAAAGCAACAGGATATACTAGCAGTAACACTAAAATCAATTCTGTAAGCAAGATATACTCTCTCTAACTTAATCTCTGCTAATTAATTAATGATTACAAGATTATAATAACTATATTAATACTATAAATTTGTAAATCCTAGAATGGCACGATTGTCGCTACACAATTATTTCTCGGATGACTTTTCTATTTCTAGAGTTGGGTGTAGAATAACCACTTTCTAAGGACTCTTCAAATGACATTGTCACTTGCTGCGTTCGATTATTAGACTGCTCATCTTGGCCCGAATGGCCCGTTGATTCTTGATAAGGATCTGGCAACCCACTTAGCTCATGGTACGGTGAATCACCTATAAAAATTTAAAAAACCAACATTAACCACCTTATTCTTCAATTCCGAATCCAAAATTAACCAGAACACAAAAATTTGCTAGCATAATACTCACCAATGAGATCCAGTCTTCTTTTAGGTTTGGGAATAGGCCCATATGGGTCACTCATATAGTTGCTGTTACGATTTTCATAAGGAACATAGTCATCAGAATAGGGCTGATGTTCATAATTACTATTACGATGACCGGATTGCATAATGCTACTATGATTGTACTGCGGTTGTTGCTGGATTTGCTGGTTAGATTGCGATTGTTGTTGCTGCATTTGTACATGTTGTTGTTGCTGCTGCTCATTTGGCACAATGGATGGAGCCTTCCACAAAGAATCTTGAGAATCTACGGAGCCCCCATTGTTGGAATTAGAGTAACTATTTTGATCGATATAAGGGATCGCTATAAAAAGCAAAAAAAAAACACAGGGATTAGCCACAGAAAAAAAAATACAAGGAATAACCAGCCCATCTACCAAAACAAACTAGCCAGCCCCAGTGGAATCCCCATATTCCCACCCATTTATCTTGCCAAAAACAAAATGAAATAATATATGGTAAATAATAATATAAGTTATGCCCCTCATCAATCCACTTACTTCCATTTCCATTAGGATGCAGCCCATTGTAGCTGATGTAGCCATTTTGTCCATTGAAGCTCTTCATAGCGTCCTCAATCACATCCATAGTGCGCTCCATCCCTTTGTTATCCATTCCATTAGTGTAATAGGGCGGTGGGACTTGAGTTTGTTTTGGTGGTGGATTATTTGCACTCCGTCCATTGTCATACTCTTTCTTCACGGCCTTCTTTTTGCGGCAACAGCAGAACAATAGGATGAGTCCAAGACACAGAAGCAACACAATTCCAGACACAACGCCACCGATAACGTAATGAACTCGCATCCCAACTTGAGCAATGGCCGGAACGTCACTCACTACACATAAGAGAAAACCCAATAATTAATTATTTTGCCACTGCCTGTTTCTTACATATTCCCATTTCATTTCGCAGGAATGCATTTGTCTATCCGTGCTTTCTAACCATATAGTGAACCCACCCACATTATATAGCAGCACAGTAGTAGCAGGAAGCAAGCAATGGATTGTGCTATAGTCGAAAACTGGAGAAAGTAGTGTGCTCTTACCGAAATCAGCATTAACATTATTCCCACAACTTCTGTCACTTTCATAGCACAAGGCGACTCGAACAGCTTCCAAAATTTTCCCTTCTTCAATCACATGGTGCACGTGCTCGTTGGACACAGGCAGCATTCTGTATTCTCTCCAAGAGCCCTCGTCATTTTGTACTTCCACCTATACCCATTAAAATGCACATAAAGTTAGTTAGCTCGATCACTCACTCCACGTTCCTTCGTTCAGTGTGCAGGACAAGACTACTAGCTAAACTAACAAACAAGCAGGCACTTAATTTTATACACAAACCTTGGCATGAGTAGAATGCATAGGACTGATAACGTTGAAGACCAGCGTTTTTGACTTGGGCTCAAACTTCACATCCAAAGGATCCGGGATTTTAGCCAGATCAATTCTCGTCTTTCCCGTTGTATTCTGTGAGAATCCACTCTCTCCACGCCTATTGTATGCTTTTACCTACACAAGTGCAAACAAAACATTATTACTACCTTGTATAGAATGGCCTATTCAGACAAACAATGAGCTGTGTCCGTGTGTTCTTTATTTCCCCGTATGTGTGTGTGTGTGTGCAAACGGAACGGACTGAATTTACTCTCCTACTAACTAAAGTTAGTTAGTCCGCCCACAGCTATGAGAAGCACAGATATACAAAGAATTATGAGAAAACTCACTCTGAAAACATAGGAGGTCTGTTGTTCCAGTCCAGTAATATTACAAGGATTATAATTCTGGCAGTCAAAATCCCTGGAAATGCCATCATTGGCCATGTAATTGACTACATAGGACGTATCTTCATATCCACCAGTGAACCCTGGAATCCATTCCACCAACACAGAACTAATTTCCGTGTCCACAACCTTCACAATCACGGGTGGTGATGGCCGACCTCTTTCCTGTAGCATGATCACATTGGTGGCGTTCCCCATAGAATTCGAAGCTCGGCACTTGTACTCCCCATAGTCATCCGCATGGACACCAGGTACAATCAATGTGGACACGTACACGTCATTGGCCAGAATGGTCAAATTATGCTCATATGGGCGAGCATGTTTCGCATCAATGTTCAACATGAGTGAATTAAATGACCATTCAAACTCTGGTTTGGGGAATGCTTGCACACGGCATGGGATGTATGCTGTGTCCCCAATGTCAAATGCGGCTCGATCCATGATTTCCATTTCCACTTCACGTTGAAATATGGGCTTGTGTTGAACTCGCAGGTACATATGACTCTCTTCCTTTTTCACTTCATTTTCCAGCACACAAGTGTAGTACCCTCGGTCTTGAGCCATGATAGCATTCTCTTTGCGATTTACTCCAGAAAAGTACAGCGTACTATTCACCGTGTAAGCTCCCTTCTTGATGTCCACATCCTGGGTTTCAATTTTGTAAAAACCTCGGTCCTCAGGTGAGCTGGGATCTAATGGGATCCCATCTTTCAACCAGGTGACCGATGGTCGTGGTTTGGCTACTGCTGTACACGAGACTTGGAAATTCCGATCGCCTGTTCGATGAATCACTTGGGTTTGCAGAGCTGCAACTATACGTGGAGCTTGGTACACACGGAGTTGTGCCGAGGCCACTGTTCCCATTCCGATCTCATTGCTAGGTTGGCAGAAATATAATCCTTCGGATGACGGTTTTGCTGACCGTAGATGGAGATGGGCTCCCACAGCTAGAGTAGACTCTGAACCTTCTTTCCACCATCTAAATCAGTCACAAAAACATGTACACTTATCAGATTTACGAACCAGAGAAACTTACTTACAAATCGATTACAATTATTTATCACTTCAACAAACTGGGTTATCTATCTGACTCTACTCTATCTAAAAACCAGTCATGAAGAAATGAAATATCCAAAAAAATCACTCTATACTAATCATTTTCTCTTCTCTATTTACCTGTATTGAGGCAAAGGCCAGCCAGTCGGTTTAGATCCACAAGTCAAAGTGACCCCAGCCCCTTCCACAACACTTGGGTGCACTGGATCTATATGTGACGTTCCAGGAGCATGCTTAATTAACAGAGCTACCGAAGCATTCCCATCCCGTTCGTATTGTCCCACAGAGCCAGAAGGATTAAGGACGTTGACTGCTTTGCAAATATATGTGCCTTCGTTGGCAGCCGTCACTCGTTCAATCCGTAGAATATCCCCACTTTGGCGAAAAGAGGGATCACCTTTTTTGATCCATTCAATTGAGGCTGGACGAGGGTTCGAGGACACGTTGCACTTGATCCACACATTCTCTCCTTCCCGAACCTCCTTCTTTTGCACCACAGATACAATGGGGGCATACAGCACTTCCAGGGAGAGATCAGATTCTCCAGTTTGGCCCAAACCGTTCTCTGCAGAGCACACATAAGTGCCAGCATCCTTTGGGAAATAAACAGAACGCATAAAGTAAGCATAATGGATTGCCAATAGTAAAACTAAATGGACTCGTAAACAAATCCATCCCAAATTGGCCTAGTTAAATGGCCACTAAGCATAAACAAACAAAAATAAAATAGGGCTCGCATTCCACTCCCAATCCTAACTCATGAAACTAAAAACAGGAAAAGTAACCTAGTAGACACGATAGTTGGTAACTTCATTACCCACACACAAAATTTCAATAATCATCCACAAACCTGGAGAGTAGCTCTCGGAATCGTATAAGTAAAGGAAGTTTCCGTGAATCTGCCATTCCGAGTCCATTTTACAGCCGTCACAGGCGGTTTGGAATCCACATTGCAAGAGAGACGAGCTGACGACCCTTTCTCCACGCGATAAGGATTTTCAGGCCCAACTTTCACTCGCGGGTAGTCTGCGAAGAAATAATCAATAGATGAAATCAGGTTACCGTGACACAAAATCAGCCACCAACACACTACTTTGGCTTCCATACCCAGGGATAAAAAAAAACATAACGAATCTCCTGAGAAAACTCTCAGTCAGTTACATAAACCAGCCCAAACCACATAAATAAACAAGGGAACAATCTCCCATTCTATCTGCAATGCAACACAATATAGCCCAAACTCGCCCAAACTCACAGTTTACGTTGAGTGCAACAGAGCTCTCCAATTTCTTGTCATCCTGAATGGCACGATTCCAAACTACACAACGGTATCGGGTCCCGTCATCATCTTTTTGTGGTGTCACCGAGACAATGGCTGATGTAGGGTTGTATTTCCCATTCCCTTTCTTCAGAATGGAGTCCAATGGATACGGAATCCCTTCACGGAACCATTGGATCATAGGATCAGGACTACCTCCAGTACTAGAGCAAGTCAAGTCCAATGACCTCCCTTCTGTTGCTGTGGGTTCCAAAGGAGTTATATGAGGTGGTCCAGGTAGTAAGAGTACAGTCAACTGGATAGTTTTGGAATGCAGTTCCCGACCAGATCCTTTTTCTTTCATTCGGCATTCAAATTCTCCATTATCACGGTCATAGGTGGCATTTCGGATCTTCAAGTCGTATCGACCCTCTAGGGGTGCGTAATCAACCCTGCATAAACGAATTAGAGCATGTCAATAATGGATTCGCCAATGGGGAATTCACTAGTTATTTATTTAGTTAGTTTTCTCATTAATTTTTCTTGGACTCACTACACAGATGGAAAATACTACAGCACCGAAAAAAATGGTTTCATTCAACTACCTACATATATACGCTATCCAAGAAGATAATTAACTGGTTCGTGTCTATTTGTTTGTATGTGCAAAATGGGGCGCGTGTACCTGAGGTTACCTGGTTCAGTTGGTTACATGATGCTCACGGATAAATGATCATGGTTTCCTTCTATATGATCGTGTGTAAATTAGTTAGTTGCGTGGATTTAATAGCTGTAGCATGATTACAAGACTTTCCTCGTAAAAACCTTAACTGACCAGTACTAACTAACTAACTAACTATAAGAAAACTAATGAGCTAGAAGACAAATGAGATTTTAGTTGTGTTCAACTGTCCATCCCGCTAATACAGATTATGGTGGTTCAACAAATTATTGGAATCAATTAGGATGTCTGACCAAAAACCTGTACGTGGAATACATTACTGTGCGACTGATAAAGGAGATCAATATCGGGCCACACATTATTTTCTAATTAAAAATAATGAAAACTTTGCTTCGATCCACGTAGCTAAATACATGTTCCCTCCAAATATGGCACAAGACCAAGAAGGCAAAGCAGTTGGAATTTCATTACTCTCTCAAATGTACAGTTACACTCTGGGTATTTATTATGCAGTTAGTGCGTTAGTTAGCAACTTGGTCCGGTGTGCGAAATGGTTGCAAAAGGCCAGCTGTAATCATGCAATTTGTAGCACCGTATGCATTCGCAGTACCTTACGTTGCAAACTAACTATACGAAATGGAGATGAAAAGTAGTGTTCTCCAAAAAAAAAAAAAAAAAAAAAGAGGTAGAGTTCGAGTTCACTTACTTAGGAACTGACTAACTAACCAACTGACTAATTTTGCAATGCAGCTAGCTTATACACTAACTATCTAACTAACTAACATATTTAAAACTGAGTTCACCACAAGAGGCTAAAATGCGGCACACCTTTCTCAGCGCATACTGCAACAACACACTGCGAGCTCCATTTTATTCATTCATTGAGCAGTTTGTAATCACAGTGGTGCCGCTTTAAAAGGCAAATTCGCCTCATCTATTATCTGCATGTATTAGTTAGTTGGTTACCAACCGTCTGATTTTGCATCCCAAACTTTTACTCCAATAGTCTAGTTCAACCATCCATAGGGAACTGGTAAGATGCAACTATTCCATAAACTAAGGGTGAATACTATTGTGTATTTTTTTCCCATTGCATTACTTACATCCTTACTTACATGAGACTCATCTCATCCCATTATTTCTACATACTAAAAAATCCTTTCAACTTATATTTACATTAGATTAAACAATGGGACACACCCTATGAGCTGCAGTCAGCCTTCATTTGTGATGAAGCCAAAAATTTCAACATTTATCTAGTGCTCTCAACTATTCTATTCTACACGGTTATGCTCACAAGATATTTCAAAGAGTTCCTTCCTATTATTATCACTCACTACCTGCTATCTGCTATCAACCAAGAATTCCTGTGTTATAAATTGAGCTGGCTGCAAAATCGCTGCGCTGCTAATAAAACAAAACATTATCGAACGAAACACTAGCTAAGCTACTAACTATACTCATTTTCGATATCTAATCTAACTAACTAACTATAACAGACTAATAATACTATAAACAATATTTTTTTATTTTCTTTATACTTTACTAGAGATAGCTTACTAATGATAGTACTAGCTGACTAGCTACTAACTAACTAGCTAATAGCTTTCCAATCATAATAACATCTCATTAAATGTTCTCCTCCTGCATTCAAACAACTACTTGAAACTAACTTCAACAAAGTAAAAATAGAGTCGTGCACAGCACGTAAACATAAAAGAACACTGGCCGAATATAAATAAATTCATTGCTACTTTCCACCATAGTCAAACGTTTAATCATCAGCCATAATAAAAGTGAAAACTATGTATATCTACCGCTGTGGGAAAAAATCTTCCAAATTCACTAACTCAGCGAGGATAATTCTCCACTCACTCACTTAGCATTACTTTTCCCCCTTAACTAACTGACAGCGCGTATGACAAACGAAAAGTTGAACTCAACATGACATGTCACGAAAACTGCATCTTATTTCTCCATGCAAATTAACCTGTAGTACACAAGGAGGCCTTGCACACTACTCAACTCCCGACAAGCCCAAAAGGGATAACAATAATTAATTATTTTATATTTCCTTGCTCTGGCTCAGGTTTCTTGCTCCTCATCATGCTCATTCTTACAAAAAAGACAGGCTAGTACATATATGGGAGAAAACCTAAAAGGGAATAATAATACTAATAATACAAACTACTCACTCATAATTCTGCTCCAATGGGGTCCCCTCTATAGCCACATTGTCTTTGTCCTTTGAATTAGTTCTTGTCCAGTAGAACGTGGGCCCACGACTTATCAGATGAGAGCCAAAACGACATTCGAGTGTCACATCTTCTGACTCGACCACATCACGAATCGCATCCCCCATGACTCCAGTCGACAGGACCACTACTGTAAGTCAAGAAAGGACAAAACAATACATTAGTTTAAGTTCCCTGTGTATGCACGTACTGTTGGGTGCATCATCAATTCATAATGTGTACCATAAGGAAGCAAAAAAAGCGAAACCAAGCAGCAAACTATGTATAGTTACTACCTTTTTGTTCACCCTAAAGTAATAATAGACAGTAATTTAACAATTTTGGCAAGTCATCTCATGAATTTACAATATTTCCTGCTCAGTTTCACAGCAAATGACAATGAACTCGTTCAACTGCAAATCATTTGGGAAAGAGACCGCTGGACCCTTAGTTAGTTGTTAAGGAGATTTTACAATTGAGCCTTTGCCTGTAATTTAAGGGGTAGGGAAATTATGAACACACCATCATTAAATTCTAGTCTGTGCAATAGCATTCAAACAATCATTAAAATCCAATGCTTTTAGAATTGAAGCCTCTATGCCTGCCTTCCATTCCAGTCAGACAGAAGAAAAATTATTCGGAAATCAATTCGTGCGTTATAATCACAGAGATGATGATGGATAGAAGATGATGATGAGGGGCCCAGAAAAGAAAATTCAACAACTTGAGTTAGTTTTCCTTCCATTATCGCATTGCAATGCATTCACCATGCCCAAATGCGAGAGAGAGAGAGAAAAAACACTTAAGAGATGGTAAAAAAGAGCCTTCCTTTAGTTCCCATCAGTCTGATTAAAACCCCTTGAAATACAAACTAAAAGGTTTTTTAAGTCTGCATAGTTCATCATAGCTCAATCAATTCCTTAGCAATTCATGATAATTACTAACTTACTAACTAACTAACACACTCATTGGCCCAGCCTTTGATTCCCAAAAAAAAGTGGCAAAAACGTGAGCAATTCCATAAAACACGCTCCGTTTACAGCTCAATCATGCTCTAACGGTAACTGTTTGCTAAAATTTTCCCAACCACTGATTATACCTGTTTATCCCACTACTATTTACACAGATCCATTGAGACGTTCGTAAAATCAAACAAGACGAATTTCTTCTTCTCACAAAGATTATAATTACTACCGTTAAATGTTGGCTTTGTGTTTGTACACAGCTTAATAATGGACACGCAAGTAAAGTTTTAAACTCACATCAAAATAATAAAGATTTTTGCGTTTAACAAAAAAAAAATTCATTCATTCTCTGTCTTGTCAGCTCATCAAAGTCCGTCAGTTCAAATAAGCAATTATTATTTTTTTCTCATCCTCATGTGTTTGGGAGTTAGTTGAAACTCAAACTAACTAGTAAGTAAGTAACTAATAGTATAGAATTTCTCCCAGCTCACGACAACCTACTGATGAGATCTGCAAACATACTACTATAATAACTAACTAGCTATGGCTTAGCAAATAGTTAAGTAAGAATTCCTGTTCTCGCCCCACACTCGGTGTCAACAAATGACTCAATCTCAAGCTGAGCGCGAGAAAAAAATTAAACATTTCCTCAAGACATTAGTAACGACATTCGTCATTTATTTTAATCTTATCCACCAAATCCAACTCACTCAAGTGTTAGCACAAACACATGTGTGAGAATTTTAACACGTTCTTAATCTGCATGGACGTCTTAATCCAACAGAAAAAAGTGACAAGAAACCCGTTCCAGGTTCAGAATGGAAAATCCATTTTAACAAAACTGCACATGTGACAGTTTATAGATACCAGAGGACCGATTCCCGAGGTGAAATAGTAGAGATGAAAAAAATATTACCTTTAAAAGTTTAAACCAGTCCAACATGATGTGCATTGCTTATGCATAATTCACGGCGCAAGCACCACTATTACTGTCAATTACTCTGTACGTGTGCATATGACATTTATTTCGAAAATAATTTTTCCCTGTCTGCAATAAACAGCCACAAATAGTTATCCAGTCAAGTCAAATCATTTTGGGATACCATGAAATTGATAAAAAAAGCTTTACTGTGCACAGCATACCCTAGCTATGCTTTAAATGTACTCCAGAAAATTTTCAAATATTCGGAACCTAGCAATAATGAAATTATCCTATACGCTTTCATTCACCTTCGTCTTTTTAAAGTCCTCCATCAAAAGCTCAACTTTTGTTCCACAACGGATAATAGCACAAGCACCTTTTTCAACGTCTCTTTGAGCAAAGGAAATCAAACCACTTCAAAAGCTCCTATTACATCATTCCACAGTGAAATAACCCGGTAGCATTTTCCATTGTGCACAACTAGCCTAGTATATTATTACCAATTCGTTTCGTCTGTCAAATCTTTGACTACTCCCCAACCAAACATTATAAATGGGACAGACAACCAACATGATAAAAGGAATCAATCCACTGTTAGTTACTTACCAACAAACAGACTTTTCCCATATCTGCCTCAAATTCTTTTCAATCTTTCAATACTGGCTACATTTATTCATTGGTAACTACTTTTCTGTGAACTCAACCACTCATGTCAGTCATCATACATGCGTGGGCTGTTGAAAACTCCGTAAAAAACGACAAACCATGAAAAAAGTGGAAAAAAATTCCGCGAGGAAACTACTAAAAATCTCCACAAGGTATATCCTATTCCATGCGGGCATGCAACATCCACAACAAACTGGATAGGTAGCCATTTTCCGGATCAAAAGATTTCCAACGCGCAAAACCCATTTGCAACTTCAAAGCAGTGTGCATCCGACTGAAAGTTTTTCTTTATTCAAAAGATAAATAGGGCTACCTACCTTAATTTTACTCACTCAGTCTAGTTGAGCAAAAATATATAGCGCTCAGCTTTAGTTAAAACTGCTACACAAATGCATCTCGAGATGGACAAAAAGTGAAGTAGCTTACTACAAAATGCATTCAACATTTGTATAATTTACAGTGCATATGGCGTGGGGGAAATACTAACGCTTGAACCTTTCTAAGATCGACCTTGAGTCCAATGGTGTAACAATGACTGACTCTAAGGGAGACTACAATAGGATTGAAAACTCACTTGAATAAATGGCTGGCAACAGTGAGCAAAGGTTTTTGAAAAGAAGCTCGTTCAAGCGGTAAAATTGTATACAACTACTTGAGAAAAGGGATTTCTATAGACCCAATATACTTTATACTGCATGCATACTATACAAGGCCCGGGAAGAAAAAAACATCATAATAGATGCACAGAGAGAAAAACAGATTTGAAAACGAATATATACCATCTGTCAGGTACAAGTGATTTAAAGATGCGTGTGCCTGTAGCTGGAAAAGATAATACTCATAAAGGAGGAAAACTTGAGAGACAATAAGGCATTATATAAAGTGGCAGGGCTAGAAAACACTCATTTCCACATCTCAAAAGCTAATCGTTCAAATGAAGAAGGGAAGAAAACTGTAGCATGAAAAAAATAGATTGGTCAAGTCTAACAATAGAAAGATGCTCCGCTTTTTT
>Ga0210040_10003670_pt1 | contig 20612 bp, 17 predicted proteins | sample CryGeyCG12114_NA_FD_185462 | JGI IMG/M metagenome (GOLD analysis project Ga0210040, IMG submission 185462) | Groundwater microbial communities from aquifer - Crystal Geyser CG19_WC_8/21/14_NA (SPAdes) (version 2) | ecosystem: Environmental > Aquatic > Deep subsurface > Groundwater | place: USA... | reverse complement strand
TAAATAGTTGAGATTGAGGTATCCAAAAAAGACAAGTTTGAAACAGTTAGAAATAATCCATCAGTTGACATTTTGATTTACATTGCAGATACAAACAAGAGGGTGATACAAAATAAGTCGAATACATTTTCTCCGTCAATTTCTTACTACGTTTATTCTTCACATTATAAACAGTATGGAGCACACTGGTACAGACAGCACGCACATGTACGATTGTAAATTAATTACAGTCTATTCAAAGGATGTATAGTTTATATAATAATGATAAGCTTAAATCATACACAATATTTACACCTAATAGCTTTACAGTTTGCGGTTTTTAACTCCTCATTTTTTTGCACATTTCATTTTCCTCCTTCCCTATGGGTTTGCTCCTCTCTATAAAAAAGGTGTCATATTTCTAATTTTGTTATGCCACAGGATTTCGCCAAAAATGGGTGTCTTTCAACAAGTTACTAACTACTAAGTAATTTTTGTCGCTTTATCATCTTTTCCAATGTGGGAACAGGACTCTAAATCGCTTCAATTTTTGCACACAGACAGGTCGTCACCATTTAAGTTATCAACTATTAGTAGCATAATATATTAGTATGCATCCGTCCAAAAGTGGGTTCAGCCGTGAATTAACAGTATTCAGTTCCTATAGTCTTATTATTATGGAAAAACCTATAGGGAGACAGTTACAATGGGAGCAATAGAAGTTGTAATAAAAACCCAGTGCAAAGCCACAAGAAGGTGAGTTTAATACCTAAAAAAGCATGTCCTATTTAAGTTAGTATTATTTCTCTGACACCATAAAAGTGCTATCAATTCTCTTTTTCTCACGTATCAATACATGCGGACCTACTAACAATGGAATAATTTTGGCAACCACTTAGCTAGAGAACTGGCTCTTGTATCAAAACTGCAGTCAAGATCAACTGAATGATACGGCCATCCTATATAATGATAGCCCGACCAAGAACAAGTGAAAGAATTTGGAATTGCTACTCGTACATTGTACCCATATTGAATTCTCTAGCTGAGTTTTCCCTGAATACAACCATTATGACCCACTGGACTGATTGATTATGCATTATTGTATAAATAGGACAACGACAAAAGTGCAGACAAACTATTGTCATTGTGTGTCTCTAACTTGCAATTGATAGTCTCATCTTTCTACTTAATAATCCTTAGAGCACAATTATGCTCCACTGTCAGGACAAAATGGCTGAGACTGGCGAAATCATTAGGGTGATTAAATTTTACTTTAAAAAAAGACTTCCAGCTCCGTAGTAATAGTAATATCACTTGACCAAAAAAATCATATAAGCAAAACAAACAACAGTGTATAGTGTGTACTTTTTCTTTTATATAAAAGTTGAAACTTGATCTAAGAATGTCTCACTATGTACTATAGGAAACAATGGGAACGAACACTGACTTTCCCTTTTCCTAGCTCTGTAGCTGACTATATAAAACAGCGAATATTTAGTGTTTTCGACAAAAAAAAAACAAGTTGTATTTTTTTCCTGTGGACTCACACCACTGTCAACATGAAAAAAATACGTGTCCAATCAATCATCATTATGAATACGCTCGTACCTATACGTGTTTCTCACTCTTAGACTTAGTTTATATATCTTTATCATTTAATTAATTGTTCTAAGTATAATTATTACCAATATATTAAAAGGGAGACTAAGCAAGCACTGTATCAATGTTGGTGGCACATCGCACACACGATGATCTAAAAAACCACGATAAATAGTAATATTTGGGATTAAATCCAGCAAAATAAAGAGCACATGAAATTCATGGGTCCGAAAAAATAGCCAAATGTCAAAAAAAACGTACATAATATGCGCATCAGAAAAAAATCCTATACTCAAGTCCATTTTTTTCGCATTAAAGACTGAATACAAAAATTTTAGTTCACTTGATTAATAAATTGAGTTGACAACATACAGAGGGTGTGGGTTTTTCTTTTTAAATGAGGAAGGAAAACGTAGAATTTTTTTTTAAGTTGACTGGACTTTTTTGCGTTGAATAATAAAAGGCAGCCACATTTTGTCGACAACGATTGTGGCATGGTTTTTTTCAAGCTTTAACTCTGACGACTACTATAATTTGATGTATGGAAACGAAACCAATAGTGGAGATCGTGTCTGGTTCACAATTTTTGGACTTTGACATCCAAAAGAACGTTTATAGTAGTTGATTTTAAAAGTTTTTGTGTAGAGTGCATGCTGAAAAAGCAAGCCTTGGCTGATAATCAAATGTGTGATTGAAATTTTGTGTGTGTTTGGTGTGTGTGAGTGTGAATTAAATATTATACGATATTGGTAGAGGTATAATCCTATGGAACTTGGCCTACGGGTTTTGTTGAGATCCCGTGGTATCTGGATTAGCAACTGATGTTGACTCTGAGGTTAATTCGGAGCCACCACTGTTCTCAGGTTGACTCGAGGAATTCGTTCCACTGGAGGCGTGTGGCGGAATTAATACCTGGTTCAGATGTGGCTCGATTCCTAACTCTGAAAGAAAAGAACATGAATGCAAACTCATTAGTAACTAACTAAGATTTATTACCGTAAGTGCTCATATATACCCCCTTTGAATATATTTTTACGTAAACTTTTTACACGGGGGAGTATCAGGGAATAGGGATATATTTATAATAGGGGTCGAGATAATTTTGGCAGTACGAGTACGACGAATAACTTCTGCTATTTTTTATTTTCTAAACGAAATCGATTATGCGAGGGGACATAATTCCCTTTTATTTAAGCTAAGGAGAGTGTATTTGTAATTTGTCTACCAATAAATTCATTTGCTGTACACTAAATACAGTATCGGAAGTTTAATTTATAAATTAGTGAATCATCATAATTTTTGAACCTTTGTATTACATGATTACATAATTATGAAAGTAAGGAAAGTATGAAGGATGTTTTTTCATTCCTCCATGATAAATAGTTGGATCAAATTTCATGTAGGATGTGATTGCATGTGATAGATATGATACGATGAGGGCATAATTGAGCTTGGGGGTTTACTTTTTCGGGAGGTAGCATCTATAGGGAATGGGGATACACCGATACACGTAGAATCGGGTGGTATATGAGCATTTACGGTAATGGTACGCGATGTTAAAATAGTTATGACATAATTGCACTTGACGAACCAAATGACTATTACAGAGAATACATAACTGCCAAAGATTTTCCTTTAAACAAAAGGTATAAGAGAAATTCATAACTCGTTTTCCCTTTCAGTTGTTAATATTAACAAGTGTCACTTAATTCACAAATTAGGTTTTTATGCCCCGTTTTAAGCACTATAATGGCAACAACTTGTACTTTTTTCTATCAGCCAGCCAAAAAATCAATGTCAGTACAGGTGGAGTAAAAGTATACTCCCATACATAATATTGACAGTAGTATAATTTGATGCGCCATGCAAGAACAAGGTATAAGCGAGAGTGGAAAAGAAAATTGAATTAAGAAGCTAATGAAAGAATTGAGGGCTTACCATGTTCAGTGAAATTAAAGAGAGGCGGAAGTTCGCGTCCATTTGGGAGCCTTGTATTAGGATCCCGGAGCTCGTCAAAGAATGTATGGGCACATGCTTGCAAAGGAGTGATGCGAGACGACGGAGTGTACTCTAACAATCGGCTAACAAGTTCTATAGCTTCCGGAGGAGTTCTAGGTCGAAACACCTGTAAAACGTTATAAGCCTTGTACTAAATGTGTATGAACTGGAGACGGTCAGATGTAAACAAAATTTCATACACTTCAGTCTAGGAATCTACTGGGAAATTTTTATACCGAATACAACGTAGCAGTTAGTTTTGGCTGAGGCGTTCTCTTACAAAACTCTCCGATTCTTTCTACTACAACAATAACAAATTTTTTAGTCCGTCATTCTCTAGTATGAGTTAGTGACATTCCAATATATGGTTTTAAAAAACACACAGCGGGTGGAAATGAGAAAACTTCACTCAATTCTGCGACTAAATCCAGACCAGGATCTTAAGAATGCATCCTGTTTTTTGGCACAGACATGCTATTATTGCCATTCAGTAGTTCCAAAGCGTGAAGTATTTAGCAATAAAAACGCAAACAAACCTAATGGAAATAAAGGTACATCGAAATAGCCTTTAAATGCATGAAACACATAACTTCATAATCAGAAGAGTTACAGCAAATGTTTATTGTACGGTAGATTCGAGATTCCGAGCAGACTATGAAGACTTCCTCCAGATTCATTTCCATTAGGTGTGTGCTCATAGTAAATTTCAATGGGAATAAAGTCATTCACCAGAAAGATATGCAAAGCCGAAAACAAAACAGCACAACCATGGCTTCGTTTACAGACCACACTAACTTACTCTAATTTGTTGTGATGGTCTGGAACGGGAGGCACCATACATTTGCTGTAACCTTTGCTGTGATGAATAAATAATGAGTGAAAGTCAAACTGAACGACTGAACCGACTATTCTTTAATTCATAAAACCTCTGATACCAAAACATTGACTAGTGGCCAAATTCTCCAAATACTATTAGATGCAAAGAACACGTGGCAAAATAAAGAGGGGGAACAAGTTGTCTAAAATGGTATACCTTAGTCCATGGATGGGCAGTAATCTGGGGGAAGCGGAACTCAGTATAGTTAGGATTCATTTCTCTGATCTGATCACGTGTAGGGGTCCCCAGAACTTTGATAATCTCTACCAGCTGGTCCACACCTGAGTCACCGGGGAAGATTGGCTGCCCAAGAAGAAGTTCCGCTAAAACACATCCTGCACTCCACACATCTGAAAGGATAACAGTTACATTTTTGAAGACACAAATATAACTTGCAATATCTCCAAATCCATCCCTGAAACGCTAACGTTTCAAAAGGAAATATAATACGTCTATATCAAAAATAAAAAGCGTACCAATTTTTGTGGTGTAGTCAACAGCACCAAAGATGAGTTCTGGGGCTCGGTAGTATCGTGAGCAGATATAGGAGACGTTGGGTTCGCCTCGAACAAGATGCTTGGCAGATCCAAAGTCACACAATTTGAGGACTCCAGTCGAAGGATCCAACAATAGATTCTGAGGTTTGATGTCCCGATGGCAGATTCCCAGGGAGTGGATGTACGCAAGACTTCTAAACAGCTGGTACATGTACAGCTTTATGTAACTGATGGGGATGGTCTGCTTATTTTTGCTGTAGTGCCGTGCCACTTTGTACACAGTTTCCGGAATATACTCCAGCACCAAGTTCAAATACACTTCATCTTTCTGCATGCATGATAATAAAAAATAAGTATCATGATACGAATAAATACTACTCTTCATACCTTGATCATGACAAGTTTCTAAATGCGAAATAGTGAACGTGTGCGCTATTTTATGAATCCAAATCTTACCTTTTCACCACTGGAGTAGAAAAAATATTTGAGCTTCACTATGTTACAGTGCTCTAGTCGCCTCATGATTTGTAGCTCTCGATTCTAGAAAGGAAAGTAAATTTCCCGATAAAATTTCAGAAGATTAAGGAAAAACATTAGGTTATACAATATTTTCAAGCTATTTATGGGCTCTATGTATTTTTCTTCGCGGGTGGGTGATGAATGCTTATTATAGAGGTGAAAAAGTTAAGTTTCTGTAGTACATACCTTAAAACGTTTATCTTGAAGGACTTTTTTAATGGCCACAAGTTCACCAGTGTCACACAATTTGGCTTGATATACAACACCAAAGCTTCCATTTCCAATTGGTTTAGTGTCAGTGTACCGAATTTCTTGAGGTCGATCAGGTCCAGCCCCAGGAGTTGCAATCACCGTTGTGATTTTACCTCCATCAGAAACTATTTAAAAAAACGACTATTATTGACGATGCACAATAATAGCAACAAACAACTACACAATACTAACTTGAATTACGTTGTTCAGAACCAGAAGTGGTTCTCGGAGGACGGCCACTCATATTTGAGGACACTGAGATTGACGATTCGACTAGAAAGTGTGCCAGTCAATTACTCGTAGTGTATTTATTCTAGATCAAGTCTAGCACTGTCCAAAGAGAGATCCAAAACGGTCGAATTCGATGATGATGAGTAAATTATTCAAGTCCAGAATACAACAACTGATTGTGTACAGAATTGAAAACCCTAGCAATAACTTTTAGATCCCCTTCTTGCTTTACGCTACAATTTAACCAATTAATTAGAATTTAGGGGAGATACAATTTTCAAATACACAAGCTAAAGTAGTAATTTATACTCCGCCGTGACATTTTGCAGCTTATTTGGTAACGATTTTTCCCCACTAAAATCAAACTGTGGAAGAAACTTGAGAATGTTCCTAGGGCAATACGGATTCACCCAGTTCACCAGTCGGTGCAATTCACTGCGTCCGACTTTTTTCCGTCCTTTGGGCCAACAATAAAACACTGATTGTTTTAAACACACATTTTATTAACATTTGGAAACCAAGAAGTCTATATATCTCTAGATTTCTCTCTTTTTTCGCCTAGCCTGCTGCTGCTGCTGTCGTCATTTTCATCTATCTCCAATCTATATAGTGGATTTGGATTGGTCTGGTCTGGTGGGCCTGCTGAAAAAAAGAGAGAAACGAGTTGAATCTAATGCGCAGGTTGAACTACACCGCCTCGTTTCAAACCTTCCTACTTGATCTTATGAATTGGGAACGAAATATAGCTACCGACTTCGTGCTAAAGTATTATATATGTTGTACGCAGTACTAGTACTACACTACTAGTAACTGCGACTACCACTTTTACATGTATTTGCTATGAGACTAACTTTAAGGGAATCCAAAAAATCCAAACGTGCTCGCTTTCTCGCTTCTTTGCTTTCTGCCATTCATGCTATAGCAAAGTCCACTGCTTTTTTAACTAGCGATGTGTCACGTTCCAGTAGCTATAGTTATGCACTTTTAATTTTTGCATGGACCTACTCAATTTCACCAACTCATTTCCTTCTGATCTTAAGTGGTTGTATAACTCAACTGGTCAGGCAGTAATAACTTTACAGTTAGTTAGCTCATTTCTTATTTTCATGCGATGCGAGCCGATGCATAAGTATGGAGAGTTTCGCTGCTCCGTTCTAAGCAATGTAGAAGATATTAATAGATATACGATAAAAAGAAGGTATCAACAAAATGGATTAGGGTTTGGATTAGCTTTCTCAAAATTGAGGATAATCGGGCAGAACTGATCATGTTAGGATAATGAGTTTGTTATCTGGAGCAATTTAGGAATATGCTGCAGAAATGGCTTGCATAAGGTGTAGCGAAATTTTAGAAAGGGTATACAATTTATTACAAAACTGAACAGTTGTAGAAATACCAGAAATATTAAGCTTTCTATTGCAAGCAGAGTTAGTTCTCCAGGTGATTCCACGCAGCCTTTTGCAAATGTCCAATCTATGCAGCAGCACAAAATCCAGGACATATACCTACCAGAGGGAGAAGAATCATCTGTGCATGTGGTGCTTTTCGATGGCACCTGGAGAAATGTTTGCTGATAAAAAGCTGGATGCCTAATAGCTTTAGTAGTGAATGCATTTCAGGCTCAGGGAGACTCAATGAAATCGTTCAGAGTAGTTCATTTTCCGTAAGGATGCAATCATACAGTGGACGAAAACTATAACCTCGCCTAGTTAGTTAATAGCTTTTTAGGATTTAACAAAACCATCTGAATTAAAATATAGTGCGAAGCGAATGCACATAAGATTACTAAAACCATATTTAGGTATGAATTATTGCTTATGGATAATAAAAGTGACAAAGTCCATTAACATATGTAGTTAATAGTTTAATAGGGAACAAGAATTAAAAACTTTCATTATTCAGATAACTTTTCTACTTCTAGCTTGGCTGTCAAATATATTTGAATAGATGAAGCGTGAATTTCATATATATAGAACAGTATTCATAAATGAGACTCTCCTATTAGAAGTCGAGCGGCTAATTTATATTTGACGAAACGCATATAAATAAAAATAATGTAATATGAAAAACAAAAATATTGCCTAGATCTTTTTGACGGCGATTAAGCTTTGCAGATCAATTTTAATTATCTGCAAATGTCGTCATGCTTTTTACATGATAAAAAAATTTACCCTATCTTATTCAGGTTGCATCTTATTTTTACTGCACCATACAAATGATTCAGCTCATTGTGGTCCTGATAAGACTTTTCAATTCCAGATCCATGCAGATCAAATTTGTACTGGATTGTTCGTTTCTTACAATGGAGGTTATTTTTCACTGTAGCATAATCAACCAAAAAGAAATCATGAGTGTCATTATGATATTGGAATACTCAAAAATATTAACAATTTATGAAGTCATTCATCCAGTGCAGTAAAGGCATCATACGGTTATTACACAGTAGTGGATCCATCAGAGCACGCTCCATTGTTAATTGTTACAGTGATAATGAACATGGCAGGTAAAATGCTTTGTTTGCCACTACATGATAATGCTGGAATAAGAGGATAATACAGAGTGATTATGGAGCATCTAGCTGTAGTAGATGGAGAGAAGCATAACTGACTTCTGCCACTCTGCGATTTCTTTCTCTTGCTTATTCGAGTGTCCTCTTGACCACCTTTTGAGAGGATTAGAAGAGATAGTTTCCAGAGTAATTCAATGGTAAAGATCTCCTACTCAAGTGATACAGCATTCTTTGTCGGCACGAGTTGACATAGTCCAATCATGTGTTCCGCAACTTATGTGGAAGAGTGGTCCTACAACAATCCTGGGACGAGCCCTACAGCTTTGTACTACGGATCAGATGTAGACACCTATGGGAGCAGTGGGAATAGCCAATGGTCTTCACCAGCTTCTGTTTCACCGGAAAGGATTAGCGTGGATGAATGTTCTTCGGACTACAGGTAATCAAATGACTACATATTATATACAGCGTTGTAGTTTCAATTTTGTGGAGAAAATTCTCAAGTCATTTGCCATGTGTACAAAGTTCCAATTTGTTTTATTCGTTTGTATGCGTGCCTTTAGTACAAACTATGTTATTCTTTAGGGATATGCTTTAGGTTGTAGTAAAAAATCAATGTCTGATAATGAAAAACGTCCTTTTCTTCATGCATGCAATATTTGTCTATACTGCTCTATTTTAGACGTTTGTAATAGGTAAGAGTATGCATATGATATAGTAATATGAGAAAAGGCTCATTTCATTATTCCTGGAGAGTTGGATTCAAGTTTTGCACACTTCACCACATGATTATACACATTTACGCCCAAAATCACCACAGTGTCAATCAAATTAGACTGTTGAATTCAGGACTTTATTTTATCATATTTTGACATGTTCATGATAAAAAATATCCTACATGAGCCGTCAATAAATTTCACAATGCTTCATGAGAAGCTTATCAATTCCTTTATTAGCTGTTTAATGGTGTTTGCAAGCACAGAGTGTTGCGTAGCCATTATCAAGTTCAAGGTGTTTCAAATAACAGAAAGCACTGAACTCTCCAACCATTTTGAATCGCGAGAGTTGTCAATTTGTGAGCTAGTCAATTAAAGTGATTGCGCATGATATTATCATGATTAATTTCTGATTTTAATGCATTGTTATTATATTGGCTTCATATACCTAATAATATCATTGACAGCTCATAAACCCCTTAGTTGATCATAAGGTTCGATTCGTAAGTTGTCCTTCTTCCTGCTTACTACTTGATCTGAGATTTACAACCTCAAACGCTTCAAAGTTGGGTATTTCCCAATTGCCAAATAAATGGACAGTTGATCGATTGAATTCAAATATGATAATGATAATCAGTATGTTCTGTAGTACAGTGGCTCTGTACCTTCTTTTACTAAACAAAAAGTCCAAAATGACAAAAACAACTGAATGCAGTGCTTTTCCACACAGCTGTTTAATACCTACATTAAATTACAAATGCGGCAAAAATAGAATTTTGCTTACTTTAAAAAATGTTAATGCACAGAATCAACGAACTAAAACCTTACAATGGACAAGTCCCTGTGATAAGTAGGGGGAACGGATTCAATGTACGAGATCTTCTCGAGATGCCCCAGAACAGCTCAATAAAAGCTTCTGGCTACTTTTATCCCTTAAATCATTACAGCCATCATACAAACTCTTCTTCTTCCTCTTTGGAGTCTTTAGAGCCCCCCTCACTTCAGCATCATCTTACGTTAGAGTCTTCTATTCCAAACTGGAGTGTCATTCATCCTAATGGATTTCCTTCATCTGGTACTTATTAATATTAACTAACCATCTCTTTTCATATTAAAAATCAGCTAATATACTCATATTATTAGGGAATTTTCATGATTCAATCAAAGACGATGTATTTCTGTCATCAGCGAATGATAATAATAACAATACGAGGGAATGCGACTCACCTCCTTACAACCAGCCTATTCTTATGCGGTCCATGAGCGACTGCTCGGACTATAGTAGGTAATAATTCCAGATACTATCAATACATTTCTAGGAAAAAGTCGAAAAATTATCGTGCATAATTTTCTTTTGACTATGCTACAAAATAAATAATGTCAAAAATTGTGGTAGTAATAATGAACAAGATTCCCGAAGAACCAGTCACATTGTTTTTAACTCAACTGGACCCTCCGGAAGTTCACCATTGTTGCATCATTACAGGAATGAAGTGGAATTCCAACGTCCTTCGGTAATTGTGAAAGAGGAGCATTTCGGGCAATATGATACAAATATGGCGAACCATCGTAGGTTGCAAATGAAAATACTGTTAAAAAAGTTAGGTGGACAACTATTTAACTGGGGGCAATTGTGTATTTCTTTAGCAAAAACATTGGATTCTTTTGTACGAAACAATGCTCCACACTCGCATTTCAACAGCAAAAACGAGCTAACACGCCAAACAAGTACCTGTTCGTCCATCGGGACTGTAGGGAGCAGTGGAGATGACGAGGAAATTGACAGCCGAAGAGGGAAGAAGAGGAAGCGACGTATCTTGTTTACCAAAGCCCAAACCCTTGAGTTGGAGAAAAAATTTAAGCAGCAAAGATATTTGTCAGCATCAGAACGTGAAACTTTGGCTGCCACCATTAGTTTATCACCTACTCAAGTAAAGATTTGGTTTCAAAACCATCGCTACAAAATTAAAACGTGAGAACCTACAAATAGTTGATATATTTTATTATACCTACACCATACTAGCATGTCTTTCATATTTACATTTTTTTCATTGTTATAACATAAAGGACAAAGGAGTCGGATGGAAAAAACCATTGCACGGACAAAAATCAAAATTGGGTCTCATCGACTGTATGCGATAACACACCGATGAATTACGGGTTCCAGTGTAATACAAAATCTATCAAAATTGAATAAACAATTAGGCATGAGCTACTACACCAAACACATCAAGCATATGCAGAGGATTTTCATGCATTTATTTATACCATTTATACACAGTTTAGTTCAGTAGGAAACAAGTTCAAAATTTCATGCTGACCATAAAAAACCATATTTCGTGCTGAATAGCTGCATAATCAATAACTATTCTGATAACTAATTCGTGTTGGGGTAGATTAAATCGTAATGACCAGGTCGATACAGCATATAAATAACGGGGGTAACGGAATCGGGAAAGTCATGTTGAGCGCCAGATCCTCGATCCATGTACACGATCCGGACACCAACTTGTAATGCTGATGTAACCGCAATAATGTGAATGTGGTCACTTTCCTTGTACATGGGCTCAACTTCTAATTGACAAAATTCTTCTAAAGTTTGTTCCCCTTCAATAAAGTTAGAGTAAAATTCGGCAGACTTTTTCAACTCAGCAGACGTTACGATTCGAAGGTAAACGACTAAATAATCGGCAACGCTGGGTTCTTCCATTTCATGTTTCAGCTGATCAGCGGTAAGATCACCTTTTCCGACTTTATCTAAGATCTGCAAAATGTATTCTGTTAGTGTTTTGTTTTAATCGTGTGATAGACTGGAAATAGAAGCAAAGAGCCCCCAAAAATTAGCCTATACCTCCATAAAACTGTCATAAAAATCATCAACAGTGAATTGAGTGAAGCCGGCGTTCTTAAGAAGTTCCTTGGAAGCGACAATTTTTTCTCGAAATGCCGCTAGTTGGGTAGGATCCGTGAGACACTTTTCTAAAACTCCGAAACTAAATGCCCTGTAAAAACAGTTTCCATCCGGTCGCATTCGACGAAACTCACCGTAACGATTGTGAATGTCAATTATTTTATCTTGGTAGACTTTGTCTTCTGCATAGTCGTTAGTCAATGTGAGCAAGCTCTCCTTAGTCCCAATCAGTGGAATTCTTGAGGAAATCTGCATGGGTTATGAAAAGAAAAATTAGTACTTCTTCGGTCAATACAAATGAACTTAACAGAGTTTATTATAAGTAGATAAAGTAAAGTAACGAACATCTCTATCAATCGCTTCCTGTTGCTTCATTGTCAACTCATCTTGATTTGCCGGAGTCAAATCCTCCGTAGGTGCCGCTGCTACAGTTTCAGCATTCTCTGTCATGATGCCTATAGCCAATTTTGATCCAAGCTTGAACTTTGAATCCCTGCAGATAAATACAATATCTTTTGTCAGATTGAAAACCTTGTCATTGTGATTGTCAGATTGACAGCATTGGCTGTCTGCTGTCGTCTTCGTCTCCAGTGATATGTAAGTAAGAGCAACTCCGATAGATACAACAGTAGATCAAGGCCATGTTTTTACCGCTCGGGGGAAAGCTACTAAATTTTTTAAGAAACTCGAGCGGAGCAAAGGTAGATAAAATACTGGAGCGGAGGTACATATAAATTATGAAGAAACCACTAGGTAACTAGAACACAAAAATGTCAAATACTGCGGAATATTATTTGCATTTCTGATTTCTATTATATATGTTAGTTCAGGCAAGCCGACCTTCTATTAATTCCACTCAATGCTGGAATGAAAGTAGTTCGTCCGTAGTTGACTTGCTTAACTATATTATGTCATATCTAATTAAAGTAGAGGTACGCAATAACCTTACTGGATGTAAAACACCCGGCTTTACTCCTTCAGGATGAGACTTGAACTAGACTTGATAAACTTCAACTTGACTCGTCAAAAAATATTTAATTGTCAATGCAAATGCAAATAAATTTTCGGACAACGAGAAATCCACCACCACAAAAATACTTGCCAATCGGTTCAGTAATCAAATTTTTTCTCAGCTTTCGCTCTCAAATTTTTCTCGATGAGAAAAATGGTGGCAAAACAATTTTTTTTATGAATTTTGGCGGTAAACCGAGCGGTCAATGATCAACTACTACTGTGAAGTTTGATGTGAATCCTGTCTGCTGTCTGAAAACTTTCAGGTTAAAATTTTCCGTATTTAATTTTGATTTTATACCAAGTTTATCCCTGTCCCTGTTTGCTGAACTTTATTTTTCTGCAGGTTAGTTAACAAACCTATTTGATAAATCCATTTAATGTGCACTGCTTAAAAGATATATTTTAAGCAGTGCACATTAGAATGAAAATAAACACTTTGCCTTCTATATAGAAGGCAATGTGTTTATTTTTACTTTATTTTGGATTTTTTCAGGCGTGCGTTCACTGATTGGAAACTAAAACGGTATACGCCCTACAATGTCCGTCGAAGCCGTGCTGCAAGTAGCTTTAAAATTCGTTAACGAAAGTACATTTAAAGACCAGCCACTCTCGTACAAAGATTTGGACAAATTATCGAAGGAGCAATTCTTTGCCATTCTCCAAACTCTCTTGGACAGTTTCCAGCTCGAAGGGTCCGAAACTGTACGAGCATGCACGACCTCATGTCACCTTGCCAGCCTTAATGAGTTCCACCTTGGAGATCAAATATATTTTGATACCTCTGCGCTGGAAATCTACAAACAACTCTCAAAATGTTTCCCCCCAGACTACGATCTCAACATGTACGTTCTGCTTGCCCCTTCGATCTACAAAGACGAGACAAAAGACTTAATCGCGTCCCTTGCCAGTTTTATTCTCTTTGGTGACCAAGTGCAAGGTCGATTTAATGATGAATGGGACAGATTCCACAAAGAAAACACGGAAAAATCAACCTTGAGTGCTCAAATTGAGGACAATAAGGATGCCATTAGTGCCCGAGTACTGGAATTAAACTTACAAGAAAAACAGAGGGAAGAAGGCCTACTTCAACTTGCTGAATTAGAAGCTGAAATACAAAACGAGCGAGATGAGATGGCAGAGTTAGAATCAGAAACTCTAAAGTATAAAAAAACATATGACTATGAAGTAAAAGTCAGTAGTGAATTTCAGTATGCTTTGGACAATGTGCAGCAAGATATTCGAACATTGCAGAGCCAGCTTGTGCTAAGTCCCGAAAAGCTTATGGACGCCTTAGAAAAAGAAAAGAATGCTTTAGCTTCCGAAGTAAGAAAGAGAGAAAACCTGGGAGTCAAATGTAAGCAAACTGATGATGAGAAGATTAAAATCGAAAAGATAGTAAGAGAAGCTATTAGTGCAGAAGAACGAACTCATAAACTCATATCATCCCTCAAGGAAATCGAAACATTAATCCAACAAAACGAAGAGATGATGAAAACTGTAGAGTTTACTGATCATGGGATCGAATCTTTAATGGCAGAACTTGACAAATCCACAGTGTTTTTAAGGAATTTGAAGCTGAAAATCAGTGAGAAGCTAGAAAATCATTCTACATTTTTGAAATCCATAAAACGGCAACAGTCAGAACTAACGGAAGAAATTAAAAAGTCGAAGCATGGAAAAGCGAGAGCCACTATGAGCACTTTAGAGGCGCAAAATGCAATTAATGACACTGAAACTGAAATCGAAGCCATTCTAGAGGAATTGAAAGAAAATGAGGACTTTGTTAAAGAATGTGCATTAAGTATGGAACAGCTGACATTAAGATGTAGAGCAAGTTTTCAAAACGTGCAGGAGTTCACTGAATCAGTGGTAAAAAGTCTTCCTTGAACTTATAGTTTTGCACGATTCATTCCATTCGATTTGATAGCATAAGAAAGTATTTCTGTTACTAAATCCACATTAAAGCAATGGTCTTTGGTTATTTTAACACTTGTAAGAATAATCGAAAGTATATACTAATTTGAATAAAAATATGCACATAATTTGTATTTTATATTGCTGTTCTCTTTGCCTATTTGCTTTGTCCATGTCGGATTTTTTAGCAGAAAGAAACTATCAAAAGCATAAACACTGACATATATTTTGATTAAACTTGTCCATATAGGTGTTAATTTTTGCAGTACTTTTGTCTTATAAGAATTAATTATAAATAAATTTCAAGAAAATTTGGAAAATAGATTTTCAGTTCATTTGTTGACAGCTTTTGCGTTCCTACTTTTTTGCATGAAGTATTTAATGCAGTACCAAGCTAAACAAAGAACTCATTGAACACATGCAACGGCGCATAGGGTTCATTCAAATGATGTTCATTGTGATTGTGATTGTGCCTTTCCTATCCACTTCCTTGGTATTTGTATTTACTCAATATTTCATTGTTTTGTCCTTTTTTTAAATTGCTCTTTTTTCGAATTGATCATCGCTGCTTTCTTGGCATTGCATCTCATACCAATAGCGGGACAATGCGTAATAAAGATTATTAGAAAATTTAGAACATCAAAATACATTGAAAGTCCAATCGAAAGTAAAATCTTAATGTATAATTTGTCGTGCTCTGACAAGCTTTCATTCCACTTCCACTTTGTAACGTTTCATTGAACTTGAAGTTCTAACATGGCGCATAAATGGATAAACCCTGTTAAATACGTGTCAGCCAAACAGTACCATTCAAATGGATCACAGCATCAATGGTCTTTCATGGACCAAGCACTGGATTCTGCTTCTGATTTTTATCGCAAAAATCTTTATGGACATTATGGCTGCGTGAATGCTGTTGAATTCTCTTTAGATGGACAGTATCTAGCTTCAGGTGCAGATTTGTTTAGATTAACTGAACTACTCTATTTGTACATATGACAATCTGAGTGATTAAGTGGATCCACTACTATTGACAGGTGGAGATGATCGAAGGGTACTTCTGTGGGATATGAACAAAGCCATCAGTGGACCAACAGTGTCACCCAAATTAATGGAAGCAGAACATTTAAGCAACATATTTTGTTTGGCTTTTGATTCAAAGAATGGTAAACTATTCTCAGCTGGAAATGATGAGAAGGTCATAGTTCACAATCTTGCTACGTAAGTTTCTTCGAATCATATGCTCAACTGTCCGTATTTTTGTTTTGCATGGTATTGGGTCTCGTCATTCTTGCCAAATCGCTTAAATATTGACTTTTTGATACAGTGGGGGTGTTTTAGACTATTTTACTCATGAGCAGCCAGTATTTGGGATTTCGACCGACCCCAACAACGTGTTCTTATTTTGCAGTGCTTGTGATGATGGAAAGATACTGCATTTTGATCTTCGTGAGCCACGTCCTGGGATTGGTAAAATAAATTATTAATTATTGCCTTTATTAATTTATATTGTACCTTTGTTTCTAAAATTACATACATTTATTGTAGAGAATCCTATGTGTGTTGCTCGACAAAGCTCCGCATTTCATTCAGTAATGCATCACCCTGTGGAGTCTAATTTCATATTGACTGCTAATTCGAAAGAAGGTGTTGCACTGTGGGACCTACGAAAGCCTAGAAAGTAATTGTCCTTGCCTATTTGCGTACTGGAAGGTTGTATATTTTCCCTAATTAAATATGTTGCCGTTGCTTGTTATCTATAGACATGTGCTGAAGTATGGGAAATACCAAACCGAGCAAAACTGCATGAATGCCCGATTCAATGGAAGTGGATCTCAAATTCTGGTGCTTAGGCGAAGATTGCCACCCATTTTGTATTCTACGCAAACTTCTTCTCATCTTTTCCAGTTTGACAATGAGGGCTATTACAATTCATGTACAATGAAAAGCTGCTGTTTTGCTGGAAGTAAGGATCAGTTTATTTTGGCTGGGTCCGACAATTTTGACTTGTGTATGTGGAATGTCCCGGATGAAACTTCAGAAAATCAACGTATGTTTCAAAGCTAAAAACTAAAACCTGTTTTATCATTTGTTTTATTTAATGATATATGCAAAGTAAAGTATTTAAGATTCTCAATTCATCTCCTTTCATTTAGGTTGGGTTAAAAGATCTGAGCATGTTTTGCAAGGCCATCGTTCCATTGTAAATCAAGTGAGATTCAATGGTCATCACAATGTCATTGTGTCATCTGGAGTAGAAAAGTTAATCAAGGTGCGTGCGTATGCATTATGCATTGTACTCATTTGCTCATGATCAAAACTATGATTTCATTGTGTATTGAAATTTTCAGTTATGGAGCCCGTTCCCCATGGGAAATTATGTCAACAACCAAACGAACGAACCCACTAAATATGAAGAGGAACGTAAAGTGTGCAGTCATGATGAGTACATAGATTTAGTGTTGCGAAATAGCCATGTAGGTGCACAGCAAAACTGAACGCTCTGTGTTTGGGATTACCCATCCGTGTATCATTGCATGGAATTTACTAGATGTTCAAAATTTTATTTTTTATTTTTTAGAACTTCATGTCCACAAATGCAGCAGGATCAACATCTTTTGGTCGTAGCACTAAAGAAGACATAAGAATGCTTGCATTTTTTGATGCTCTCGTCCAACGAGACATAAATGGAGTTTCCGACGACGAAAATGATTTAGAAATGATTTCGTATACGAATGTACCATACCCTTACTCCAGTAGTAGTGATGAGGCTACTTCTAATGATGAAATTCTAGGTGAGAGGAACAAAATATTTTGCACACCCCCCATTTATCGCTCTCCGTTGAATTTTATTTCTAAATGCGGATTTTAAAATTATAGAGGACGATAACGGTCTTCCCACACGAGATTATTTGCCGTCTGATTCTTCTTCTGACAACAATGGGGAAAATGACGAAGATGAAGAACCTTCCACGTCTACTACGATTGCTGCTCCGTCTGCTGGCCCTGAAAGTTTTGTATCTGCATTCCGTGTCCCCAAAACTAGTCCATCTAAAGCCCCAGTGCAAAGTGACGCTTCAAAACGGAAGAATGTGCTCACAAAAATGATTCTTAAGACTGAAACACATAAAAGAAGACTGGCCCAGTCTCAATGGGAGAGTGAATTGCCTGATAATAGTACTGGTATGAATCCAAGAAGACGTCGCAAGACAAGATCTTCCGCTGCTGCATCCCAATTGAATCGGAGAACACGACTTCGGACCGCTTTGTCATCAACTCCTGTGCCTGAACCTGAGGAGTCTAATAATGAAGACGAAGAAGTTCCTGAAAGTGCTTCGGAAGAAAGTACTGCTGAACCCGAAATGAGCAGTAGTCTAACTCTGTCGTCTAGAAGAACTGTGCGTGTACTCCGAAGAAATCTGCTTCCAGAATCATCTAGTAGTAGTAGCAGCAGTGCAGAGGATTCGTCAACTGGGACCAGCTCCAGCAGTAGTAGTGACAGTGAAGAATTGGTGCCAATTTTGTCTAGGTATGTTTTTTTTCTCCTTTGGCTGTGGTAACTTATTTTTCATTGCTGGTCAACGTGAATGTCTTTCTGATTTGTTTTATTGATTTGTAGCTGCGACACCGAAGTTCCTCCTGCGGTACAAAATGTGCCCACCATGAGGATTAGAGGGCCAATCACGATAGACAATTTGCTGACCCCAGTGACTGTTTCAAGGGCTGCTCCTGTGGTCCGTACTGGAGAAAATTTGCAGCACTTGAGACGAAAACGGAGAGGAAGGAAAGATCTGAGAATTACGTTTGACACATCTGGATCCCGTATTGAATTGGAGGATTCAGATGAAGATTCCGCCACTGAACCCTTATTGAATAAATCGGACTCAGATAGCGAAGAATCAGGAATTGGAGTAAATACTTCAGAAAATAGAAATACCGAGAGTCCAAGTAATGCTAGTGATGGTATTGTTTAGATTTAAAAACGATTTGATGGCATCATTTGTCTCTGAAAGTGTTTGTATTTTATAGTGAAAGTGAATTTCTAGTGAAGCGAGAGAAAGAATTTATTTAATTTTTTATTTATGTAGTTTAGTCGTAGAATAATTTTTTATTTATATTTTTCAAAACGAGACCCAATTAAACTATAGACCACAAGTTTTGTTTGCTTGTCTAAAATATATTTGTCCATTTGCAGCAGACGATGGATTTATTATTTATTGATTGCATCTAAATTTTATCTATTGTTGTTAATCACAGTTTTTGTATATTTAGGAGTAGATAATTATTAGTTTTAGCTCCCAAAAAATTAGTTGACGATATATATTTGTGGATGCGATTTCTTTGTTTAACTGGTTTATAGATACCGCTAAAGCTAAACGCATTAGCATCATTTAATGGACCGATTAGTTTATGTAGTTAGAATGTAAATATAACTGTGCCATCTTTGAGGCAAAGAGTTACAACATTTTGTGAACTAAAATAAATAAACATCCTTTATGAATCCTATTCATCTATTTGGATTGGTATGAAAGTACTTTTGTTTTTGTTGTTGATTTTGTGTATTTATTGGCATAATGAAGTGACCAAAAAAGTTTATTTTTCTCTCGCTCGCCTACTGAGGTGAGGATCATGGCAACTCATGGGAAAGTTGACTCGTCATAACAGCATGCATCGCTATACACTTTAGTTAATACAGAATTCTGCTGAAGAAGGAAATGTGATGGGACAACTTCCCACGGCCTTGTCCTTCCACTTCTGTGCGAAAATGCAAATCTTTGTACTGCCAACAACTGGGTGAATGAAGAACGAAATGCTTTGTTTCAGTTTGTTAAGTAAACTATATTTAAATAATTCAGAGGCCGATTTTTACTCTGACAACAATCTTACCTTGCCTTCAAATTTTGCTGAGGTGTGATTTGAATGACAACTAAAAATGGTGTGCATTTAATTGAAATAAATTGGAAAATTCTGGTTTTAAAAATAAATGAAACTCTTTCATCGCACTGTGTATTGAATAGCCATTGAGAATCGAACGCTTCCCGTGAGGAGGTTCAGACCCGTGATAAGATGAAATCTGGTCTATCGTAGTATCTACCTGTCTTCATAAAAGCTGCGCAGAATTTTTTGACTTGGCTTGAATAAAATGAGCCAAACTGTTTCTGACCTCTGTGAGTCTGGTCAATTTTAGCCAACCACACATGGTTAATTTCGCACATGAAGAATACCTGAGAGCTGGATTCATTAATCAGATTAAACACGTTTAAATAGCTAAAAATGTTTTTTAAAGGCGTTGGAGTGCACTACATACCAATTAAAATTGCCATACTGTGCTCACCGTACGCTGGTTATGATGAGAACTTTTATGGGCAGTGTACTTGAACACAGTCTTAAGTTGCTCTGTGCACGCATGCATGCCTTATGACATAACGTGTTTAGTGTTAAAATCACATCAGACGGTAGCCACCCATTATTCTTGTTCTGATTTTGAGCCAAGATACGACTTTTTTGCGTTAATGTCGGCGATTTTTTCTACAGAGGAAGGCTGGAAGTCCATCCGTGGTGTTCATTTGAAGCGTAGCAGAAATCCTGTGATTGT
>Ga0210040_10003668_pt1 | contig 20616 bp, 16 predicted proteins | sample CryGeyCG12114_NA_FD_185462 | JGI IMG/M metagenome (GOLD analysis project Ga0210040, IMG submission 185462) | Groundwater microbial communities from aquifer - Crystal Geyser CG19_WC_8/21/14_NA (SPAdes) (version 2) | ecosystem: Environmental > Aquatic > Deep subsurface > Groundwater | place: USA... | reverse complement strand
CGGCCGTTTCGTTCCTGATTGCTACCCGCATATTTATGAAAGCGCCGAACAAAGAATTTCCGTACGGCTATCACCGGGTGGTAAGCATTGCGTATTTGTGTAGTTCGGTGGCCTTATTTTCGGTGGGTGGTTTTTTGCTTATCGATTCGGCTATAACGTTAATTAAACAAGAGCACGCTACTATTGGCACCATGGTTATTTTCGGGCACCAGATCTGGTTAGGTTATTTAATGATTGGTACCTTGCTGTGGAGCGCGTTTCCCTCTATGATATTAGGTCACAAGAAAATGCCGCTGGCCCAAAAGCTGAACGAGAAAAATTTGTACACCGATGCCCAAATGAATAAAGCCGATTGGATGACGGCCGTAGCCGGTATTTTTGGCGTGGTTGGCATTGGCTTGGGCTGGTGGTGGGCCGATGCGGTAGCCGCCCTGATAATTGCGGGCGATATTTTACACGATGGCTTTACTAATTTAAAACAAGCAGTTTTTGATTTGATGGATCAGGTACCCAAAACGGTAGACAACCAGAAAACCGATCCGCTCATAAACAAAATTAAAGAAACCTTTGCCCAACATACCTGGATTAAAGATTTTAATATCCGGGTGCGCGAAGAAGGCCATATTTATTTGGGAGAAGGTTTTGTAATTCCGAACCGGGAGGAAAACTTAACCCGGTTAATTGAAGAATTAACCAAAAAAGTAGTAGACCTGGATTGGCGATTACAGGAGTTTACCATAATGCCGGTTAAAGAGTTACCGCAAGGAGAAAAAGCTTAAAAGTATAGTACCAATGCTCTAAAAATATGCTGCCAATCTAATACTATCCAACTACCATTAGCTCTTTAAAGGTTTATGCCGAGCGTAAAAATCTTTGGGAGTTTAGGTAATCCGGAAGGAAAGTTTATTTCCCGCTGCCCGAGATTTAATTTCACCAAGAAATTTCAAAAAAGATAGAAATAAAAATAGTTTGCCGGCGGAGAATGGGTTTAATCCGGCCAACTATCAAAATAATTATTACAAAATAGGAGGCCTGTTCACCTCCTATTTAAATTGCTTAAATTTATTTTGAACCGCCCTGGTGGCCGTCTTTGGCCGAAGAGGAAGTGCCTTTGCCGGCACCGCGGCCCGAACCGCTTTTCTTGCCGCCGAGGTCTTGTTTATTTACGGTAGCCCAGGCGCGTTTTTATGCTTCCTCTTCACTTAAACCACGTTTCTCGTAGCTTTCTTCTATGTGTTCGGCCTGCCGTTTTTGCTTATCGGTATAGGCTGATTTATCTCCTTTTGGCATAGTTGCACCGTTTTAGTTAAACAAATTTATGTACTTGTTTTTACAGCGAGTTTTATTTAAAGTATATAAAAAGAACAACTTATACAGGGTCGCCTCTTAGGGGATATTTATTACGGTATTTAAGACCCCCATCAGCACCGGCTTTAAAAAGTTAATACTTAATTTTTTACTCCCGATAGAACTTGTTCCGGATTAATCAGTAAAAATAGGTTATTCGATATATAACGTTAACGTCCGGTATCTATGAAAAGCATCTCTATTTATCGTGTCAATGCCGTCCTGTTAATGGTAATCCTGACTACCATTATCTTGTATTACGGTAAAATATTCCTGATTCCCCTTTTTTTTAGTATTCTGCTGGTCATGCTGCTATTGCCGGTTTGCCGCAAGCTGGAGAAGTGGGGCATTGGTCGCATTTGGTCTACACTAATCGGGGTACTTATTATAATTCTTTTTGTATTGGCTATTATGGGCATAATCGGGGCGCAAGCGGCCAGTATGTCGCAAGATTTACCGAAGATGCAGGCCAAGGCGCAGCAGGTTATTCAAACGGCCCAAAGTTGGGTTCAGAGCCAGTTTGGCGTGGCCCCGCAACAGCAAATTGCTTACGTACAAAAAGGGGTGAGTAAAATAGGACAGTCGGCTAATAAATTTTTTACTTCTATGCTTTCCGGTATTATGGGCCTGCTAACGGGCTTTGTGCTGGTGTTGCTGTACTTTTTCTTTTTGCTGTGGAAACGGGAAAAATACAAAGAGTTCTTTATGCGGCTTGTAAAAGAAGAAAATAGAACCGAAGTAGACAAAGAACTAGGCCAGATAACCCACGTGGCCGGGCAGTACCTCATCGGGCGGTTAATATCCATGGCCTTTTTAGCCATATTTTACATGATTGGCTTTACCACTGCCGGGTTACCCAATGGACCATTAGTGGCTTTGGTGGCGGTTATTCCTACTATTGTGCCTTACGTAGGAGCTTTTGTTGGTGGTTTTTTTCCTTTGGCTATGGCTTTAGTCGGGGATTCGTCTGGCATGGTTTTACCGGTAATCATAATTTTGGTGGTGGCGCAGGTTATTGATAACAATATTATTGAGCCAATAGTGGAAGGGGAGAGTTTGAACATCAGTCCTATTTTTACCATTGTCGCCATTGTACTCGGCGAACTGGTATGGGGCGTAGCCGGTATGGTATTATTTATCCCAATGTTTGCTATTCTTCGCATTATCTGTGCGCATGTGCCGGCTTTAGATCCTTTTAATTTTTTACTCGAGAACGAAGTGGAAGAACCGGCATGGGTACAAAAAATGAAGGGCTGGTTTCAGAAGAAGAAGGAAGGATAGCAGCAGCTTATATATGCTACATTTTTAAATAAAACCTTTCCACAATAATTTTTTAAAACCTCTGGCAAAAGCATGGGCTTTCTTTTGAGATAAATACGGGTTTTTCTAATTTATTTAGCCTCTCAATCAATCCCTTCCGTTTTACTTAATCCACAATCGATCAAAACTATGCAAGAAAATGTAAGTGATTTCCTGGTAAAGAGGCTGCAAGCCTGGGGCGTACAGCGCATTTTTGGTTATCCCGGCGATGGCATTAATGGGATTATGGGCGCTCTGAATCGGGAGAAAGAGCAACTAGAATTTGTGCAGGTACGGCACGAAGAAATGGCCTCCTTAATGGCTTGTGCGCACGCTAAATTTACGAAACAAGTGGGCGTTTGCTTGGCTACTTCGGGACCGGGCGCTATTCATTTACTCAATGGCTTGTACGATGCCAAACTCGATCACCAGCCGGTAGTAGCTATTGTGGGGCAAAAAGCACTTACTGCTTTAGGTGGGAGTAGTCAGCAGGAAATAGATTTAATGTCTTTGTTTAAAGATGTGGCTTCCGAATATATTCAAATGGCGGTTGATCCGTCCCAAATCCGGCACCTCATTGACCGGGCGTTTCGGATTGCTATCTCCCAGCGGACAGTAACTTGCATCATTATCCCGAATGATTTACAAATAAAAGAATACCAGGAGCCACCTCATAAACATCAGACTATTCATTCGGGTATCGGGTATTCGGCGCCTCGCGTTATTCCGCAGGAGGATGATTTAAAAAGAGCGGCCACTATTTTGAACGCCGGGCAACGAGTGGCCATTTTAGTAGGTGCTGGTGCTTTACATGCTGCGGATGAAGTAATACAAGTGGCCGAAATATTAGGTGCCGGGGTAGCTAAAGCCTTTTTAGGTAAAGCGGCTTTGCCCGACGATTTGCCCTTTGTTACCGGAGCTATCGGCTTATTTGGCACCAATGCTTCGCACCACATGATGCAACATTGTGATACTTTACTGATGATTGGCTCCAGTTTTCCTTACGCCGAGTTTTTGCCGGAGGAAGGGAAAGCCCGCGGCGTGCAAATTGAATTAGACGGCCGGATGCAGAGCATCCGGTACCCAATGGAGGTAAACCTGACCGGTGATAGTGCCGAAACCTTACAACTTTTATTGCCGCTGCTGGAAAGAAAAACTGACCGGAGCTGGAACGAAAATATTCAGCAGCAAGTAAAAAGCTGGTGGCAGTTAGTTCAAGAATGGGCGCATCGGGAAGCAGACCCGCTCAACCCGCGTTTATTGTTCAAAGAGCTTTCTCCCCGGCTGCCCGATAATAGTATTTTAACTTCCGATTCCGGCTCATCTTCCAGCTGGACCGCCCAGCATATCCGCATCCGGAAAGGGATGCAATTTTCAGTTTCGGGCACCTTGGCTACTATGGGTTGTGCCATACCGTATGCGGTGGCGGCAAAATTTGCTTATCCGGAGCGGGCGGTATTTGCTTTTGTGGGCGATGGTGCCATGCAAATGGGCGGCAACAACGAACTGATTACCGTGCAGAAATACTGGCGCCAGTGGCAAAATGCTAAATTCATTGTGCTGGTACTCAATAACCGCGACCTCAATTTTGTAACCTGGGAGCAGCGTTTAATGCAAGGCGAACCTAAATTTGATGAATCGCAGGTGCTGCCGGATTTTAATTACGCTCAGTACGCCGAATCTTTAGGGTTTCTGGGTATTCGGGTAGAAGGGCCGGAGCAGGTAATACCCGCCTGGGAAAAGGCACTGGCCGCCGATTGTCCGGTGGTAATAGATGCCGTTACGGACCCGGAAATATTAACTTTTACGCCCGAATCGGCGGTGCAATTTGCGGCAAAGCTAGCCAAAGCCATTGAGGCAGGCGACGAAGCAGCCTTTCAGAAATTAGAAGATCCCTTGCGCCAGGAGGTAAGCCGGAAACGAGATAAACAAGATTAACAGGATGAGAGGGCTTGGGGAAGTTTTCTTTTAAACTTGCGTGTAAGATAATGCAGGTTCTAAGTCAGATTATTTTTTTTCAGAATGCTTGGCTTTACTAAAGAAATTGCAACTGCGCCACTGCAAATAATTAAGAAAAGTAGACATACAGGAACTGATCGGGAAGTTGGAAATCTAGCTCAAGCTAAATAGGGCAGGCAGTCATGAATTTATATTATTTCAATTCTTGTTCAATAATTTTACGAGCCCATATTGCGCAAACTATAGGTAATTTATTAGCGGAGCGACATATAAAAGAATAGCATGTAAGACTACTTTATGCTGTAGCAAATTTTTACGAAAAGGATAAAAGGAAATGCTTTTGATCGTTTGTTTATAGGCTTTTTTTACCGAATACTCCAATTTAGTAATTTGCATAGTAGTGGGTTTAAAGCAAAAAAGCTGCGGACAGAATTATTTTGTATTATTAACGTGAACTCGGGAATTAATTACAATATAAATTATTTTAAAACAGGCACTTACATTTATGTTGGATGAAAAAAGCAACGCTTTTAAACTACATTTCTATTGCAATTCGGAGGAATATATTAAATTATAAAGCCTTTCAAAGGTAAAATGACTTGTTAGCTGCTATAATTTAAAAACTAAGTCGTTTAAGTTGCCTTTTCAGGTTAATTATTGATGTTAATTCCCGAGTTCACGTTATTATTACCTATCATCGGCCTACTCGATAATAACAAGGCGATGAAATTGGTATTAAATATTAAAAAAGCAGCCTGTTTATCAGGCTGCTTTTTTAATAATCTGTTCAGGAAATTATTTGGTTAGATCACCAACCGCACTACCATTGTCATTACCATTCAATAGTTTATCTTTATTTAAGTAGGCCGCCACTACCGCCCCGGCCGCAACAACTATGGCTCCGGTAACCATGGGGCGCATCACCGAACGGGTATACAGACTGGTTTTCATCACGTACCCTTTATGATTACCCCGAACCTGACCATCTTCAGTAGGCTGGTACAGGGAGCCATCCCGGTGCTGAGCCGGTTCTTTCTCCATTTGCTGTTTCGTCATTATTTTAGAGCTTACCCAATCCATCAAACTCGGGTAGCGCTTGTTCAAGGCACTCATAACCTTACCGCCGCCCCCGACCATAATATCCCGGTGCGGATGTACGGCAGCGTGTAAAATGGCATTAGCCACTTCTTCGGGTTTGTAAACCGGAGGAGGCAACGTTAATGCTTTATCAGTATAATTCTTAGCGTGCTGCGGATAAGGCGTGTCAATACCGGCTGGCTTAATGAGGGTTACCGAAACTAGTGCTTTATCTTCCATCAGTTCTATCCGGAGGGCATCGGTAAACCCTTTAACGGCGTGCTTACTAGCTGAATACATACCTTGCAAAGGAATGGCCATATCGGACACTTCGCTGCCCAGGTTAATAATTGCACCGCCTTTCGTTTTTAAATGTTCCGCCGCAATAAGCGAACCATAAACAATGCCCCAGTAATTGGTATCGAACAAACGGCGATTGTCTTCATCGCTTACCTCATTCAAACGACCATAAATAGAAACCCCGGCATCATTTACCCAGGTATCAAACCCGCCAAAATGATTAATGGCCGAATCGGCAATCCATTGCACTTCTTCCTTCCGGCCTACATCGGCCACCACGTGAAAAGCCTGACCGCCTTCGTTTCTAATTTGTCTTTCAATTTGCTCCAACGCTTCCCCATTACGGGCCGCCAGAATCAGCTTGGCGCCTTTTTTAGCCGCCGCCTGGGCCGTAGCTAGCCCAATGCCACTGGAAGCTCCCGTTATTACAATTACCTGCTCATTAAGTGGTTTTAAAGAAATTGCCATATCATTCGTTTTAAGTGAATATTCTCTTTTAAATTTCTGTCTCTTAGAGGTACGCAGCCAGTAGGTTGTAGTTCAATGAATTCTGCAATCAGCAGGAAAAAGAACCGGCCAGCAAAATTTAGCACTAGCTAACCCTTTAATATTTAATCATCTGCCTTTTGTTTCAGCGCAAAATGGATCTCTACTGCAAATTCAATAGTTGGTTCTTCGGCGATAACGGCTACTTTTAAATAATTAATAATTCAAAACTGTTTATTAATGCTTATCTCCTGATTTGCTTCGGCTGGCAAAGCTGAAATTATGGTATTAAATAAAACCAATTCTTTTGGTCGATTACCTGGAGGTTTAGCGGGGGTAAAGGAGTGGTTTGATTAGGCGAAACGATTACCAGCTTAGAAATGAATAAAGTGGTATAGCAAGATATTCTGCCCTCTATTTCTTCTTACTGATGCGTAGGAGCCGTTTTGGCTAAGGGAATGCCGCTGGCTAACATTAAAGCATCTTCCACCACGGCCCAGGCTGTGTCGGGTATTTTAGTGGAATTGGTCAGTTTTTTACGTAAGTAGAAGAACCCGTAAGAGGCGGCTACCGCACCCATAGCACCCAATAAACCACCTATCCATTTCGATTCACCGTTGGCTTGATGAAGGGTATATCCAACCAATGCGCCGGCTAAAGCCCGGCTGGCTAATACAGGTGGGGCAATTCGGTCGGGCGTGCCCGGTAATTTATCGGCAATAATTTCGGAAGCCGCTAAAACTTTGAGGCCTGTAGCTACCGTTGCGTTTTGCATATACCGCAAAGGGGTACCGGCTAAATTATCGGCCGGCACGCGGCACAAATAATGGCTGATTAAAGCCGGAGCCGACATGCTGCGCATGCCTGCAATCATGCCTAAACCAAATGTTTTTAAATGAGGATTAACCTGCGTTTTTGCCATAGCTTTATTTATTATCATGGAAAGATTAACTTAGTGTACGGCAATTGTTATAGCGGATGTTTTCTTTCTATCAACCTTCTGATTTTTTAAGGCAAAACTTTTAGTCTTTAGGATGGATGCGTAAGACCGACCGAAGCCAAAAAAGGCCCGTATACAGAGCTGTAACTTTAAAAAGAATCAGATGAAAGAATTAACCGTTGCCGAAGTAATTGCGCAACACGAAGCCGCCGGCCGCTATTTTAACGTGGATGATGTGCAGAGTTTTGTTTTGGATGAGGGAACAGGAGAACCAGTACTTTGCCTGCACGGAGTACCCACCTCTTCTTTTTTGTACCGGAAGTTGGTTCGGGAACTGGCGGCGCAGGGTATGCGCGGCGTTTCCATTGATTTTCCTGGTTTGGGATTGGCCGATCGACCGGAAAATTTTGATTATTCATTTCCGGGTTTTGCGCAGTTTTTAGTTAAAGCTACCGCTGTCTTAGGATTAGAGAAATTCCATCTGGTGGTGCACGATATAGGTGGTCCGATTGGTTTTGCTTTGGCCGCCCAATTAAAAAGCCACATCTTATCCCTTACCATTTTAAATACCTGGATTGATGTTACCACCTTTGAAAAACCCTTGCCCATGCGGCCTTTCGAGAAACCAATTTTAGGAGAGGCGGAACTGGCATTATTAACCCACACCACCTGGCATTTAGGCTTTTCTTCCTTTGCTGTTTCCGATGCTGCCGATATTTCTACTCCCGAAATCCATGCCTATATTGATTTTTTAAAGCGGGAAGACGGCGGTAAAGCTTTTCTGAAAATTATGCGCAGCTTCGAGAACAGCCCGGCCTTCCGCGACCGCTGTTACGAGGCGGTGCAAAATACTTTATATCCGGTGCAAGCCATTTGGGGTACCGAAGATCCGGGCCTGACCTACGAGCGTTATGGCCGGGAGATAAAAAAGGCTGCTAACCTGGAACAGGTGCACCAGTTACAAGCCAAACATTTATTACCAGAAGATAAATGGCAGGAAATAGCAACTTTAATTGTGCAGCAGGCCAAAACGGCTAAAACGGAATAAGCCTCAAGATTTTTACCATCAATTAACAATAGCTAAATAAGCCCAAAACCCACAGGACGTAAACTGGAGTATTCGATTCATATTCCGTTAGGCAGAATATTAGAATGGGTTAACCTAGCGCTTCGGTTTGATTCTCTCTGTTTGCACTAAGCTTTCGGTAGCCTCGGTAAAATAATTGGTGATAAGGACGGTAGCAATACCTATGGCTATTTCGCTGCCATTATTTTGAACACCTTTTTTATCCGTTTCATTAAGCTTTGCCTTTCTTCTTTTTCTTCTTCGCCATACCTAAAAAGTCTTATTCTTTTAAAGGTAAAAAGATTAAAAAGTAAAGAATTTTAAATTAAGACGCCATTATGTGCCGCACCCCGAAGGTGAACTAAAACCCTTGGTACAAGACCCGGAAATCAAATGGCCCGATACCTTTATTATTGATGAGCAGGATAATTTTTAGTTCACTACTTCCCGCATTCACCAAATAGAAGGCGATATTTTAGATCTTGAGTTTACTATTTTTAAAGTACCGCTGGTTGACTAAATAAAAGTAAATCAATTCCGAAATAATCGTTTTACTTATAAATCGCTGCCACCAATACCAACTACCCGTATTGTTTCGGCTTGGAAACCAGCTTCTTGCACAACGTTTTCAATTTTCTGCGGATTAACGTTATCACCAGAAATACTGAGCACGTTATCATCGCTGTTAGGGTCGATGTTCCATTTACTAATGCCTTCCTGCTGATCCAAAAGCGAACCGACCTTATTCACACTTTCCTGATCGGCGATATTGGTTTTAAATTTTAAAATTTCCATAGCATTATATTTTAATTCGGTCTCTTATACCCCCAAATAAATTAAAGGTTAAGGAAACAAGTCTTTAGGTTTTGATATAAATCTTTATAAACAAAGGCTGTAAATAGTACGTGCAGCCTTTTTATATAAATAAATATAGTAAGAGTAGGTTTATCTAAGTATTAGATATCGGCTTGCTGATAATTTAAATAACTCAAAATTTCTTTCAACAGGAATAAGCCTGACGGCTGCTTTTTTTCAGCATAATCAGGTTTATGAAACTTCTTATCAGGTTAGTTCCGCGACCTATTCGCCGGATATGCTTCAAACACTTAAAACTAATGGGTATAAATACTCTAGTTAATGCCAAATAAGCAACTTAGCCATTGTAAAGTTGGTAGAAGTTAATTCTTTGGTATGAATTTACATTTAAACCTTTAGCAAAAAACTATGAAAGCATTGGTGTTTCACAAAATTAATGATGTAAGTGTTGATACGGTACCAGACCCGGTCATTGAAGAACCGCGAGATGCCATTATTCGGGTTACTTCCACCGCTATTTGCGGCTCCGATTTACATATTCTGGACGGTTTTGTGCCCCAAATGAACGACATGGTACTGGGCCACGAATTTATGGGCATTGTAGAAGAAGTAGGTTCCGGCATTACAAATTTAAAAAAAGGCGACCGGGTAGTGGTACCGTTCCCTATTGCCTGTGGCCAATGTTATTTCTGTACCCATGCCTGGCCCACTCAGTGCGAAAATTCTAACTCTAATTACGGGCCAGACGGTGGATTTATGACCGAAAAAGGCGCGGCCTTATTTGGTTATACCGATCTATATGGCGGTTACCAAGGTGGGCAGGCGGAATATGTGCGGGTGCCTTATGCCGATTTTGGACCACGCATTGTGCCCGATGGTTTAACGGATGAACAAGTATTATTCTTAACCGATATTTTTCCGACCGGTTGGGCCGCTGCCGATTGGGGACGCATTAAAGGGGGCGAAACGGTAGTGATATTTGGGGCCGGACCGGTTGGTATTATGGCCGCCAAATCGGCTTGGCTTATGGGTGCTGGTCGGGTAGTAAACGTCGATTTGCAACAGTACCGGCTGGATATGGCCAAAAAATCGGCTAACTCCGAAACTATTCTGTGGGAAAGCCAGGACCAGGTAGTAGAACTAGTGCGCAGCATAACCGAAGGGCGGGGCGCCGATGTGTGTATTGATGCCGTGGGGATGGAAGCCGACCGTGACTTTTTAGATAGAGCCAAGGCCGTATTAAACGTAGAAAAAGGCACCCCTAAGGTATTAGAAACCTGTTTACGGGCAGTACGCCGAGGCGGCATTGTAAGTGTCGTGGGCGTTTATGGTTCGGCGTACGACAACTTCCCGATTTACCGCTGGTTCGATAAAGGCGTAACCTTAATGGGAACCCAGGCGCCGGTACAGCATTACATCGATCATTTAATGCAACTGGTAGTTGACGGCAAGGTAACCCTCGATGATATTATTACCCATACGCTGCCGCTTACCGAAGCGCCTCGGGGCTACGATATCTTTAAAAAGAAAGAAGATAACTGCGTGAAGGTAGTGCTGAAGCCATAGTTAATAGAAACTTTAATTGTTAAATTAAAAAAAGAATAATATGTCAGTCAATCAGAAATATGCTTTAATTACCGGTGCCACCAGCGGCATCGGGTACGAATTAGCCAAATTATTTGCCAAAGACCAGTACAACCTGGTTATTGTGGCCCGCCGCGCGGAGGAACTAGAAGCCAAGGCGGCCGAGTTTAAACAGCAATTTGGCGTAGAAGTAGTTACGATAGCCCAGGATTTATCGCAGCGGGAAGGACCTTTTGCCGTATACGAAACGGTAAAAGCCATAGGTATTCAAGTAGATGTACTGGTAAATGATGCCGGACAAGGGCAATACGGTGAATTTATAGAGACTGATATTAACCGGGAACTGGAGATTATTGATTTAAATATCAGTGCCTACGTTATCCTGACCAAATGCTTCTTAAAAGAAATGGTAGCGCGCAAGGAAGGCAAAATCCTGATGGTTTCGTCTATCGGGGGCGAACTGCCGGGGCCTTTGCAAGCCGTGTACCATGCTACTAAGGCCTTTGTCTCGTTTTTTACCGAAGCTATTCAGAATGAAACAAAGGATACTAACGTAACTATTACGAAGCTTTTGCCCGGCGTAACAGATACCGACTTTTTTAACAAAGCCGATATGTTAGAAGCCAAAATGATAAAAGAAGGCAGCAAAGCTGATCCGGCTGAAGTTGCCAAAGATGGTTATGAAGCCCTGATGGCCGGCGAACTCGAAATTATATCGGGCTTGAAAAACAAAGCCATGGTAGCCGGTAGTAAAGTAATGCCCGACAGCATGGTGGCGGAACGGATGCACCAAATGGCGAAGCCCAGTAATCAAAGCAATTAAAAAACAATCCTTTAAAATTTGAAGTACATAAGAAAGAATAGAATTTGTAGTCTTCCTGAAAGCAGCTACCGGCTTCTTGGTATTAAAGCCTTAGGTAATTTCAGGAGGACCTATTCTAAATAAGAAAAATGATTGATGGCTCCTCCCGTCTGGTAAACCCGGGTTAGTTTATTAAAATTAAAACATGAAAGCAATAATTTTACAAGGTTCCCTTAAAAAGGAAGGTTTATCCAATACCCAGGTTTTATCGGAATTTTTAGCCGGCGTTCTTCAGAAAAATCAAATTGATTGCTCTATCATTAAACTGGTAGATTATACCATTCTGCCCGGCACGTACAGCAACATGGGCCCCGGCGACGAGTGGCCCGCTATTCTGGAACAAATACTGCAAGCCAATATTATCATTTTTGCGACGCCTATCTGGTGGAACAATCAATCCTCTTTAATTCAAAAAGTAATTGAGCGGCTCGATGAGCTGCACGATGAAGTACTAGCGGGCAAACCTTCCCGACTGGAAGGGAAAGTAGGTGGAGTTGTGATTACCGGCGACTCGGACGGTGCCCAACACGTAATTGCCAATATCAGTAACTTCTTCAATGCCATCGGTATCGCGCTGCCGCCGTACGCTACGCTTTCGGTTTTATGGGAAAAGCAGGCTAAGGGAGAAAAGCCGACGCGGGAAGAACTCCTGAAAAAGTACGAAGCTGATTACGCCAGCACTGCCGAAACCCTGGTGAAGCAAATGCTGAAATTCTTGCCCAAGCCATAGGCTTAGTTTCTAATCATTCCTAGTTACAATACCTAAAACTAAAATTTTTCTATGCCCCATAACGCAGAAACAGAAGTTGCCGGCAAGCCTTTGGCTTCGTTGCCTCCTACGCATACAGTAACATTAAACATTAATGGCAGCGATAAAAAGCTGGAATTAGCTCCTTGGGTCTCTTTGCTGGACGCCCTGCGCGAATACCTGCATTTAACCGGTACCAAAAAAGGTTGCGATCACGGCCAGTGCGGTGCCTGTACGGTACTGGTAAATGGCACCCGCATTAACTCCTGTATGACGTTGGCCATTATGGAAGAAGGGAACGAAATTACCACCATTGAAGGCTTGGCCAAAGGAGATGAATTGCATCCCGTGCAGGCTGCTTTTGTGGAGCACGATGCCTACCAGTGCGGCTACTGTACTCCCGGTCAAATTTGTTCGGCCGTAGGATTACTCTCGGAAGGAAAAGCAAAAACAGCGGACGATATTAAGGAATTGATGAGTGGCAATATATGCCGCTGTGGTGCTTACAGCAATATTGTAACGGCCATAGAACAGGTAATGCAGCAGAAAGGAGGGCAAGCCCATGAATAGTTTTACTTACGCCCGGGCCCAGGATGTGCAAATGGCTATTGCCGAAAAAACATCCGGAACAGAAACTAAATTTATTGCCGGCGGCACCAATTTAACCGACTTAATGAAGGTAAACGTGGAGAACCCCACGCACGTGGTAGATATCCGGCGTTTGCCTCTAAAACAAATAACCGAAACCGAAAGTGGTGGCTTGCGCTTAGGAGCCTTGGCAACCAACGCTGAAACGGCTTATCACGAATTAGTGGAAACCCGCTATCCTTTATTAGCCAAAGCTATTCTAGCGGGCGCTTCGGCGCAGTTACGGAATATGGCTACCAATGGCGGAAATCCCTTGCAGCGCACCCGGTGTTATTATTTTTACGATACCGCCACTGCCTGTAACAAACGCGAACCCGGCAGCGGCTGTTCCGCCATTAATGGTTTTAACCGCATCCACGCCATTCTGGGAACAAGCGAACATTGCATTGCGGTGCATCCTTCGGACATGGCCGTAGCCCTGACGGCCTTAGATGCTACGGTAAACGTAAGCGGCCCCAATGGCGAGCGCAGCATCCCGTTCCTGGAGTTCCACCGTTTACCCGGCGATACGCCGCATTTGGATACCAACTTAGGTGCCGACGAAATAATTACCTCGATTGATTTACCGGCCAAAGGCTTTGCCGAATATAATACGTACCTAAAACTTCGCGACCGGACTTCGTATGCCTTTGCCTTGGTTTCGGTGGCGGCGGCTTTGGCTATAGAAGGTGATATTATAAAAGAAGCCCGGATAGCCTTGGGCGGCGTAGCGCACAAACCCTGGCGCAAACCGGAAGCCGAAGCAACCTTAGTTGGTAAAGAAGCAACACCCGAAAACTTTAAATTATTTGCCAGAGAACTTGTAGCTGGTGCCAAAGGATTCGGACATAATGATTTTAAAATTGAATTGGCCCATCGCGCCATTGTACGGGCCTTATTACAGGCTGCTAAAAAGGAGGCATTAATATGATAACAGATACAAACTTTATCGGAAAGCCAGCCAGTCGCGTAGACGGCAAAGTTAAAGTAACCGGCGCCGCCCAATACGCCGCTGAGTTTCAGACGTCCGGCTTAACCTACGGCGTTGTGGTATCGAGTTCCATTGCCAAAGGCCGTATCATTCAAATAGATACTACTGCTGCACTTTCATTGCCCGGTGTATTGCAGGTGTTTACCCACGAAAATCGCCCCGGCTTAGCTTGGTTCGATAAAAAATACCAAGACGAAGACGCACCCCCGGGTTCTCCTTTTAGGCCGCTTTACGATGAAAAAATATTATTTAGCCAGCAACCCATTGCCTTGGTAGTAGCAGACTCTTTTGAACTGGCCCGGTACGCGGCTTCGCTGGTAAAGGTAACTTACGCAACCGAACCGCATATAGTCGATATCAAAAACCGGAAAGAAGAGGCCTATACTCCCAAAAAGTATAAATCGGCGGAGCCTAAACCCCGCGGTGATGCGCAAGCCGGATTAGCAGAGGCAACTATAAAAATGGAAGCCGAATATTTCCATTCAAGCGAGCACCACAACCCGATGGAAATGCATGCTTCCACGGTTATGGTGGAAGAAGATGGGACCCTGACGGTTTACGATAAAACCCAGGGGGTACAAAACAGCCAGAAATACATTACTAATATATTTGGTTTATCGAAAGAACAGGCCCGGGTAATCTCGCCATTTGTGGGAGGGGCTTTTGGTTCGGGTTTACGGCCGCAATATCAGTTGTTTCTAGCCGTCATGGCGGCCTTGGAACTGAAGCGTTCGGTGCGGGTAGTGCTGACGCGCCAGCAAATATTTTCGTTTGGTCACCGGCCAGCTACCATGCAGCACTTAGTTCTGGGCAGCACCCCGAGAGGTGAATTAACTGCCGTTGTGCACGAGGGGTTTTCTGAAACTTCGCAGTTTGAAGATTACTCGGAAAACCTGGTAAACTGGTCGGCGATGTTGTATAAATGCGATAACGTGCAACTGGCCCATAAATTAATTAAGCAGGATGCCTATACGCCTTTAGACATGCGGGCTCCCGGCGGGGTTTCGGGGTTATTTGCCCTGGAATGCGCCATGGACGAACTGGCGTACCAAGTAGGAATAGACCCGTTGGAACTGCGCCTGGTTAATTACACCGATATCGACCAAAGCAAAGGCAATCCGTTCTCGAGTAAAGAATTAAAGGCCTGCTACCGGCAGGGAGCCGAAAAGTTTGGCTGGCATAAGCGCCGCCCGGAACCCCGGTCGATGCGGGAAGGCAAAACCCTGATTGGTTACGGCATGGCTACCGGTGCTTGGGAAGTAGAGCAGCAAAAAGCCAGTGCCAAAGCCGTTTTATCCGCCGATGGCACCTTACAGGTATCCAGTGCTACCGCCGATATTGGTACCGGTACCTACACCATCATGACCCAGATTGCCGCCGAAACGTTGGGCTTGCCCTTGGAACAGGTTACCTTTAAACTGGGCGATTCTGCTTTACCCGAAGCTCCGCTGGAAGGTGGTTCCTGGACAGCGGCTTCGGTTGGTTCAGCGGTAAAAGAAGCTTGTGATGGTATTAAGGAAAAAGTAGTAGCCCACCTGCGCCAGCTAAATAACACTCCTTTAACCGGCGTAAAGACCTTGGAAGATGTAACTTTTGCCGGTGGTAAAGTAAGCCTGAAAAGTAATCCGGAACAATCCATGACTTTACCGGAGATAATGCGGCAAGCCGGGGAAAATTACATCGAAGCCACGGTAACCACCAAGCCCGAAATAAAGCAAAAAAAATATTCCATGTTCTCCCATTCGGCGGTGTTTGTGGAAGTGCATGTAGATGAGGATTTTGGTACGGTGCGGGTAGCGCGCGTGGTAAGTGCTATTGCCGGAGGGCGTATAATAAACCCTAAAACGGCCCGGAGCCAAATATTAGGCGGAATTGTCTGGGGCATGGGCATGGCTTTGGAAGAAGAATCGGTGATGGACCAGCCGTATGGCCGCTTTATCAACCACGACCTGGCCGAGTACCATGTTCCGGTAAGCGCCGATATTCACGACCTAGAAGTAATATTTGTAGAAGAACACGATGATATTGTAAATCCCATCGGCGTAAAAGGCTTGGGTGAAATTGGCATTGTGGGCACAGCGGCTGCTATTGCGAACGCCGTGTATCATGCCACTGGCAAACGTGTACGGGATTTACCAATTACCTTGGATAAATTGCTCTAAAGCTTTAACTAGTTCTAACTCTATTTAAAGGCTTTTTAAACGCTTGCCATGGGCAAAAAAGAAACTTCCGAAAACAGTACTATTCCCATTAGAATGCCCGTGCTAAAATTAAATTACTTTCTATTGGCGGAAAAAAGATAAGGAACTAATGCAAATGAAAGCTCCGGACCCGGAAAGATGCCAAGAAGCCAGAATTCATTGAAGTTATAGCTAGAGCCGCTGGTATTTTTATTACCGGCGGCGACCAGCTTAAATTAATTGCTATTCTGGGTGGTACATTTTATTTAATTATAAACACCAGCTACCAGCTAATATAATTCTTTCCCATCTAAAACCAAGTACACAAAGAAACTAGAAACTATTTACTTACAACTTTGGGCGATAAAGCTAGCTGCGTGGGGAGAACCAAGTTTTTTAGCCATCTGGTAATCCTGACAACCCAAAGCCCGCTTTTTTAAGGCAACTCGGCTAAAACCGCGACCAAACCAAGCCGCCGCATAGGTCTTATCTAAGGTTATGGCGGCCGAGAAATCTTTTTCCGCTTCGGCATATTGTTCCAGTTTGATTTTTATCTCGCCCCGTTTTGTAAAATAAGAAGTTTCCTTCGGATGCAAACTAATAGCTTTGTTCCAGTCCTGGAGGGCCGCCGGAAAGTTATTTAGTTGTTCCTGCACCTTCGCCCGATTAGCATAAGCTTCCCCATGGGTCGGTTTAAATGCCAAAAAAGCGTTAAAATCCTGTAAGCTTCCGCGATAATCTTTCTTCTCGTATTTTATAAAAGCCTGGTTAAAGAAAGTCTCGGCTAAGTTTGGATTTAGCCGGTTTGCTTCTTGGTATTCTTTTAAAGCCGATTCCGTATAACCTAATCTATCGTACGTTAAACCCGATTTATAGTAGGCCTCGGCCAAATCAGGCTGTAAACTTTTTGCTTTTTTATAACTCTCCAGCGCGCCCGAAAACTCTTTTAAGGCAAAAAGACAGTTACCTTTCTCCAGGTACGCCGCGGCCGTGGGTTTCAGGCGTAAAGAAGTATCGAAATCAGTGATAGCGGTTTTTAACTTACCCGCCAGCACCAAGCCCATGCCCCGGCTTAAATACAACTCCGGATCTTGTGGCGCCAGGGTGATAGCTTGGTTAAAATCGGTTAGGGCCAACTCAAAATTCCGGAGCCGTAGCTTCGTAACCGCCCGGTTCCGAAACGTTTTCGGATTACTCGCATCTAATTCAATCGAACGGTTAAAATCGGCTAACGCGCCCCGGTACTCTTTTAATTCTAATTTTGCTAAACCCCGGTTATTATAAGCTTCGGTAGAAATAGGATCAACCGTTAATATTTCGGTATAAGCAGCAATGGCCTCCCGGTATTTTTTCTGATCCAGCAACGTATTGCCCCGGAAAAAACCATCGTGGGGCGTCTTGGTTTGGGCCATAGCCGGAAGTATCGGCAGCAGAAAATATAGTACCCATACAAGTTTTAAGCGGCCCATAAGCATTAGCGGTTCAAATAAATAAGGTAGCTAAACATACTGATTATCTTTGGCTTTGCCAAGTTGTTCTCTCGCTGGTATTAGCCTTTTCTTTTATTTATTGGCATTACAAGGAAAGTGCAGCGGACACCGAGGTTAAAATTTATTCTTACCTTTGCCCAGAATTTAGATAGGAAAAGCTTTTGAAAGTACTCCGTAAGTTTCTGGTCAATACCTTGGGCTTTAACCGGTATATCCGGCTGGTGAGCAAAATATACATCATGCTGGTAGGCTCCGGGCTGATGCAGAAAAAATATCCTGAATTGTTTTTCCTCAAAAGAATTATCCGTCCGGGTGATACCTGCCTGGATATTGGCGCTAATCTAGGGTATTATTCTACTTTTTTATCCCGGCTGGTGGGAGCAACGGGCAAAGTAATGGCGGTAGAACCGGTGCCGCTGTTTCAGGAAATCTGGAAGAATAATGTAAAAGCGAGTGGCCTGGCCAATTTAACCATGTGGCCGTACGCATTAGGCGGCGAAAATACCCGCATCCGGATGGGCACACCCGAACGCGATGGTTTGTTGCACCACGGCATGACCAAAATTATGTCTTCGGCCCAAGATAGTTATGCCCGCACCTACGAAGTAGAAATGAAAATTCCGGATGAATTGTTTATTAACCTGAACCGCCTGGATTTTGTAAAATGCGATGTAGAAGGCTACGAGTACGAAGTGTTCCGGAACATGCAGGAAACTTTGCGCAAGTTTAAGCCGCTGGTGCAAACCGAACTAAATGGCACCCAAAACCGGCAGCAGGTAAAAGATTTGTTAACGGCTATTGGTTACGAAACATATATTTTATCGCCGGAGCAAACGTTATTACCCTGTAATGATGTTCTATTAAAGAACCACACTGGTGATTTTTATTTTAAGTTTTCTAAATCATGAAATTTCTCATCATCTTAATTATATTATTTTTTTTTTCCGGCTGATTATGCCGCATTTAATTCGGTGGGCCTTAAAAGCTTTTATCAAGAAAACCTTGCAGAACGGTACTTTTACCCAGGCCGGCCAGCCATTTAACAACCCAACGCAACCGCAGCCGGAAGGCAAAATAAAAGTAAATTACGTGCCGCAACAGAAAGACCAAAAACCAAAAGATTTTCCGGGCGGCGAGTACGTGGACTACGAAGAAGTGAAGTAGCCCGGTTATAACAGTTGTTTTTAGGTTTACCGGCAGTTGCTTTAGAAACACTAAGAGCAGCTAACTGGCATTAAATAAGTTTTCTGTTAAAGCTTAATTGTCTAACTTACCGCCTCAATAGTAACACTATACCTGCGGATACTACCAGACAAGTAGTATGCGGTACTTTCAAAAATAAAATACTGCCGATTAAAACAATATATTAATTATAAATGCGCCGAATAGATTTCAAAAGCCAGGTGCTCCCGCATGTACTGGCTGTTCTTTTTTTTCTGGCTTTAGCGGCCGCTTACGTTTCGCCTATTTTCCTGGATAACAAAAGTCTGATGCAAAACGATATTCTGCAATCGAAAGGAGCATCCCGGGAAATAGAACAGTACCGCGAAAAAACCGGCGAAGAAACCCTCTGGACCAATTCCATGTTCAGCGGCATGCCGTCTTATTTAATTACCACCCGGTATCCCGGCGATTTATTTCAGTATTCTCTCAAATTCATGACCCTTAACTTGCCGGCGGTAGCGGCTAATATTTTTGTTACCCTGGTTTGTGCGTACATTTTATTTGTGGCTTTAGGCATGAGTACCTGGTTATCGGTGGTGGGGGCCATTGCCTTGTCTTTTACCTCGTACAATATTGTTATTCTGGAAGCCGGCCACAATTCTAAATCGTACGCCATTGCCTTTGTGCCTTTGGCTTTAGCAGGACTATTATACGCATTCCGGCGCGGAAGTCGCCACTTGCTTTTAGGGGCAGCTTTATTCGGTTTTGGCTTAACCATGCACATCCGGGCCAATCACCCGCAGATTACTTATTACTTTTTATTGCTGGTATTGATTTTTGGAATCGTGCAGTTGGTGTATGCCATTAAAGAAAAGTGGTTGGGCGATTTCCTGAAGCGGGTAGTAGTTTTGGGCTTGGTAGCCATAATAGCTGCCGGGGTAAGTTTTGGCCGGTTATATACTGCCTTGGAATACGGTAAATACTCCATCCGGGGCAAATCGGAGTTAAAAGGAGCCAACAGCGAGGGCAAAACATCTACGGGCCTGGACCTGGAATATGCCTTTCAGTGGAGCTATGGCGTGGGCGAAACCATGACCCTCCTGATTCCTAATTTTTACGGCGGCGCCAGCAACGGCAGCCTGGACGAAGATTCGGAAACCGGTAAGGCCTTTGCTCAGTTGGGTGTTCCTCCGGCCCAAATGGAAGAATTATTGAGTACCATGCCCTTGTATTGGGGCGATCAGCCGAGTACGAGTGGCCCGGTTTACGTGGGAGCTATTGTTTGCTTTTTATTTGTACTGGGTTTATTTCTGGTTGATAAGCGCTGGCGCATCTGGCTCTTAGTCGCTACTATTTTATCGATTATGCTGGCCTGGGGCAAGAATTTCGAAGCTTTTAATTATTTCATGTTTGATTATCTTCCGGGCTATAATAAATTCCGGGCTGTGTCCATGACCTTGGTAATAGCGCAATTTTCGATAGGCCTTTTAGCCATGTTTGCTTTGTACCGGCTACTGCAGCATACCGGCGATGCCAAAGAAACCCAGAAAAAGCTTTTGTGGGCTACCGCTATTACGGGTGGTTTATGTGTGTTAGTTGCCTTATTAGCGGGCACCGCCTCGTTTGTAGGCAGCGTGGATGCCCAGTTGGAGCAAATGCAATGGCCGGTTGCGGCTCTCC
>Ga0210040_10003667_pt1 | contig 20616 bp, 19 predicted proteins | sample CryGeyCG12114_NA_FD_185462 | JGI IMG/M metagenome (GOLD analysis project Ga0210040, IMG submission 185462) | Groundwater microbial communities from aquifer - Crystal Geyser CG19_WC_8/21/14_NA (SPAdes) (version 2) | ecosystem: Environmental > Aquatic > Deep subsurface > Groundwater | place: USA... | reverse complement strand
GCCCGCGCCCTATTTCAACGAAACCCGCCAGTTCGGCGATTATCTGCGCCAGGCGCTCGCGGCCATCGGCATCGATGCGCAGCTGGTCAACAACGACGCCGCTGCCCACCAGCAGGCCGTGTACACCGCGCACGACTTCGATCTTGCGGTTGCCCCGCCGGTGTTCCGCGGCGATCCGGCGATCTCCACCACCATTCTGGTGCGCAGCGGCACCCCCGAGGGCGTGCCGTTCTCAAACCAGGGCGGTTATGCCAACGCCGAGCTCGATGCGCTGATCGATCGGGCCAACATCACCGTCGATGCCGCCGCCCGCACCGAGCTCTTCAAGCAGTTCCAGACCCTGGTGGCTCAGGACCTGCCACTGATCAACGTCGCTGAATGGGGCTTCATCACCGTTGCCCGCACCAATGTGCAGAACGTGTCGAACAATCCGCGCTGGGCGGTGAGCAACTGGGCCGATACCGCGCTGGAATCGTGATAAGGCTTCCGCCTCTTTAGCGGAGTCCGCCCTTTCGTGCAGCATGCGCTTGTTCTCCTGAGGCGCCGACTGATCAGCAGCATTCCGGTGCTGCTGATCGTGGTTGTCGGCACCTTTTTTCTGCTGGAAGCCGCGCCCGGCGATGCCGTTGACGCCTATCTTGCCGGCATCGGCGGTGGCGATGCCGCAATGGTCGAGCAGCTGCGGCAAAGCTATGGGCTCGACCAATCGATCTGGGCGCGGCTCTGGACCTACCTTCTGTCCCTCCTGCGGCTTGATCTTGGCTGGTCGGTGGCTTTTGACCGCCCCATCCTGCAGCTGATCGGCGAGCGCCTGCCCAACACGCTGTTGTTGATGGGCAGCGCCACCGCACTGTCTTTTTCGCTCGGTTCCCTGCTGGGTATCCTTGCCGGCGCCCGGCCGGGCAGCTTCACCGATCGCGCCCTGTCCATCGGCTCGCTGGCGCTGTACGCCGTGCCGAGTTTCTGGCTTGGGCTGGTGCTCAGCGTTGTCTTTGCCGTGCAACTGCGCTGGCTGCCAACCTCGGGCATTGAAACCATCGCCTCGGGCAAGGCGGGGCTGGATCGCGCCCTCGATATTGCCCGCCACCTCGTGCTGCCCGTTGGGGCGCTCGGCTTTATCTACCTCGCCCTGTTTATCCGCACCATGCGCGCCGGCATGGCCGAGGTCTGGCGGCAGGATTTCGCGCTGGCCGCCCGCGCCAAGGGCCTCAGCCGCCCCCGCATCGTGTTTCGCCATGTAGCGCGCAACGCGCTCCTGCCGCTCGTTACCCTGCTCGGCCTGCAATCGGCGACCATGCTCGGGGGCAGCGTAGTGATTGAAAGCATATTCGCCATTCCCGGATTTGGCCGCTTGGCCCAAGAAGCCGTTGCCGGTCGCGACGCTCCACTGCTGATGGGCATCATCGTTGTAAGCGCGCTGCTGGTGATCGTTGTCAACCTCCTGGTCGACATCGCCTATGGCTTGCTTGACCCGCGCGTTGGCACATCGGAACAAGCGGCGTGAGTTTCTTTGCCCGCCTCCTCCATTCGCCCGAAGGGCTCGTTGGCCTCCTTCTACTCCTGCTGCTGGCCGCCGCCGCCCTCCTTGCCCCCGTGTTGTTTCCAACCGATCCCTTGAGCATCGTCGCCGCGCCGCTTACCGCCCCGTTCACCAATGGGTCGGTTCCGCTTGGCACCGACCGCCTCGGCCGCAATGTGTTGGCCGCTTTGGTGCACGGCGCTCGCGCCTCCCTCCTCGTCGGTCTTGCCGCCGCCGCGGTGGCGATCCTGGTCGGCGCGCTGGTCGGCACGCTGGCCGGTTTTTCCGGCGGCTTCATTGATGAAGCACTGATGCGGGTCGTCGATGCCTTTCAGATCGTACCCGGCTTTCTCCTCGCGCTCGCCTTTGTCAGCGTCATCGGCGCATCCCTGCCAACCGTGGTGCTGGCGATTGCCCTGGGTGCCTGGACCGGACCGGCGCGACTTGCCCGCGCCGAGGTGCTGTCTTTGCGCGAACGGGACTTTGTCGCTGCTGCCCGCGTCATCGGCATGCATCCGCTCGAAATCGCGCTGCGCGAAGTGCTGCCCAATGCCTTGCCGCCGGTGCTGGCCTTGACGGCCGTGATTGCTGCCGGCGCGGTACTGACCGAATCTGCCCTGAGCTTTCTGGGGCTCGGGGATCCCAACATCGTCACCTGGGGCTCGATGATCGCAGAAGGGCGCAACGTGCTGCGCACTGCCCCCTTCCTGTCCCTCGCCCCTGGCCTCGCGCTGGTGATCACCGTGCTTGGCATCTACCTGTTCGCGGAGGGGCTCTCGGATGCGCTGGCGCGGCGGAGGATTCGCCAGTGATCGTCTCCGTCCAAGACCTCACCGTCACCTATCGCGGTTCCCCAATGCCGGCCCTGTCCGGCATTACCCTTGATATCGCGGAAGGCGAGCGCCTCGCCATTATCGGGGAAAGCGGGTCGGGCAAGAGCACCTTCGGCCTCGCTCTCGCCGGTCTCCTGCCCGCGAACACAACCATGTCCGGCACGGTAAGCCGGGCAGGGGATCGCGCCCCGGTTGGCGGCCGCGATATCGGCATGGTGTTTCAGGACCCCGGCACCAGTCTTAATCCGGTGCTCACCGTGGGCGAGCAGGTGGCCGAAGTCGCCCGCCGCCACCTCCGCCTCCATTGGCGCGACGCTTACCGCCGTGCTGCGGACCTTCTCGCCCGCGTTCGCCTGCCCGATCCGGAAAAGGCCCTGCGCGCTTACCCGCATCAGCTGTCCGGCGGCCAGCGGCAGCGCGTCGCTATTGCCGCGGCCATCGCCGCCAACCCCAAACTGCTGATCGCCGACGAGGCGACCAGCGCGCTCGATGTTTTGGTGCAGGCTGAAATTGCGGCGCTGCTGCGCGAACTTGTGGAGGAACGTGGCATGACGCTCCTGTTTATCACCCACGATATCGCGCTGGCCTCAACCCTGGCCGATCGCATCGCCGTGTTCCGTCACGGCCAGCTCGTCGATATCGGCTTGGCCGCGCGTGTGCTCGGGCAGCCAGAACCCTACACGGCTGAGCTGATCGGGAGCCATCTCGATCTCCAAACGCCGCCGCTGATCGATCGGCCGGCGGCATGAGCGCGCCCCTTCTCACCGTCAGCCATCTCAGCAAGCGCTTTGCAACCGGCGACCGCCGCGTGGCGGCGCTGGAGGATGTAAGCTTCACGCTCGATCGGGGCCGCACCCTCGGCCTTGTCGGCCCTTCCGGCAGCGGCAAATCCACCCTGTCGCGCGTCATCATGCGCTTGCTTGAGCCCGATGCAGGCAGCGTGATTTTCGACGGCACCGACCTGCTCGCAACCCGCGGCGCCGCCCTGCGAAAACTGCGCGGACGGCTGCAGATGGTGTTTCAGGATCCGGTCGCGGCCTTCAATCCCCGCACCACGGTCGGCGCTGCCCTCGATGATCCACTGCGCATCCACGCCATTGTGCCGCGCCGCGATCGTCCCGCCGTTATCGCGCGCCTCTTGGATCGGGTCGGCCTGCCGGCAGCGCTCGCCGCTCGTGCCATCCACGAGATTTCCGGCGGCCAGCGTCAGCGCGTCGCCATTGCCCGGGCGCTCTCCACCGAGCCCGACCTGATCGTGCTTGATGAAGCGGTGTCGGCGCTCGATGTATCGGTGCGGGGCCGCATCCTCGAATTGCTGGTTGATCTGCAGCGCGAGCGCGGCTTGGCGTATCTTTTCGTTTCCCACGATCTCGGCGTTGTTCGTGCTGTTTCACACGACGTGGCAATCATGGACCGTGGTCGCATTGCGGAAATCGGCCCGGCCGCTACCGTGGTCACCGCACCAGTTTCACCGATCGGCCAGGCGTTGGTTGCCGCCGTGCCGCGCCTCGTTCTTTCCCCCCAGGATGCCCCTCGTGCCTGATCCCTTCTCCAATCCTTTGCTCGATCCCGCAGCCGTTCCGGCAAGCTTGTATGCCCAATTGGCCGACCGGCTCGCCGCGCTGCTGGCGACGCGCAACGACGTGCTGCTGGTGCAGGGAGAGGCGATCATCGCGCTGGAAGCGGCTGCCACCAGCCTTGCGCGTCCGGGCCTTTCGGCGCTGAACATCGTCACCAGCCCCTATGGCCGCCTGTTCGGCAACTGGCTGCGTCGCGGCGGTGCCGAGGTCACCGATCTTGTTGCAGAGCCGGGCCTGCCCATCACCGCCGAAGCGTTCAGCGCCGCGCTGGACCGTCAAGGTAAAACCGACGTTGTTTCCCTCGTTCATGCCGAGTCTGCCACCGGCATCCTCAATCCGCTCGGTGAGATCGCCGCGCTCGCCAAAGCCAAGGGCGCAATTCTGGTCGTTGACGGGGTCGCGTCCTTTGGCGGCCACCCCTTGCCGGTCGACGAACTCGCCATCGATGTCGTGGTCATCGGCGCGCAAAAAGCGCTCGCCGGCTCGGCGGGCCTGTCCGTCCTTTCCGTGAGTCCGGCCGCCTGGGCCTTGATCGATCGGCCTGATGCGCCGGTGCAATCGACGCTGTCGCTGCTCGATCATAAGCGCACCTGGCTCGACACCGGCCGCGGCGTTCTTCCCGGCATGCCATCGGCGCTGGAGTTTCACGCCCTCGATGCCGCGCTCGGTCGCGTCGAGGGCGAGGGCCTCCAATCCATCATCAACCGCCATCGCCTTGCGGGAGAGGCAAGCCGCGCGGCGCTTCAAGCTATGGGCGTCCCTTTGTGGGTCGATGGCGAAATGGCCTCCAACCTGGTCACCGCCGCGCCGGTGCCGGAGGGCGTCACCGGCGATGCCCTGCTAAGGCAACTCGCCCCGTTTGCGCTTGGCATCACCGCCGGAGTTGGTGAGGCGGGGCACCGCTTGGTGCGCCTCAACCACACCGGCCAGCAAGCCTGTTTTGCGCAGGTTCTGGCCAATGTTGTCGCCTATGGCGAGGCGCTGCGCGTACTCGGTCATCCCGCCAACATCGGCGCAGCCGCCGAAGCTGTCTCGGCCCGCTATGCCGGGGGGAAAGAGTCCTGATGCTGCGAGCCATCATTTTCGACCTCGATGACACGTTGATCTCGGCCTACAGTAATCCGGGTGCGGCCTGGGCCGCGATCGCGGCCGAGTTCGCAGACGAGCTGCAGCCCCATGATCCCGAAACGATTGCCCGGATCGTGGCGGAGGGTGCAGCCGGTTTTCTCAGCAATGATGAGAACCGCCGGCGCTGGCGGCTCGATGCGATTGCTACCCGTCGCGAAGTGGTGCGCGCGGCCGTCCGGGATCACGACGTTCCGGATGCTGTCGCTGACGACATGGCGGACCGCTACGCTACCTATCGCGACGAGAACATGCACCTGTTTGAAGGCGCGCTTCATGTTCTGGATGCGCTGCACGCCAATGGGCTCAAGCTCGGCCTCCTGACCAATGGCGCAGCCCTGGTGCAAAGGAAGAAGATCGAGCGGTTCGAGCTGACCGCGCGGTTCGACGCTGTTGCCATCGAGGAAGATGCCGGCTTCGGCAAGCCCGACGAGCGCGCTTACCGCGCCATTCTCTCCGCCCTCGATGTCGACCCGGAAGATGCGGCCATGGTTGGCGACGATCTCCCCGGCGACATCGAGGCGTCGCAACGCCTCGGACTGACGGGCATCTGGCACGATCGCGACCGTCGCGGCCTCAGCCCGAATGCCGCCGTCCAGCCGGACCACACCATTGTCGCCCTCAACGAGCTGCTGTCGCTGATCTAGCCGCTCTACTGCTCCATGAAGCGCACCGCCCCGATATGGGGCAGGTTGCGGTTGCGCTGCGCATAATCAATGCCGTAGCCGACCACGAACCGGTCCGGAATCTCAAAGCCAATCCAGCGCGCTCGGACGTCCACTTCGCGCCGCGATGGCTTGTCGAGAAGGGCGCAGACTTCCACCCGATTGGGTTGGCGTGTGGCCAGAATATTGAGCACGTGCTTGAGGGTATGGCCGGTATCGACAATATCTTCCACCACCAGCACGTCGCGTCCCTGAATCTCTCCACGAAGATCTTTGAGCACCCGCACTTCGCGGCTCGATTGCGTTGAATTGCCGTAGGATGACACTTCCAGAAAATCGACTTCCACCGGCAGGTCGAGCTCGCGCACCAGGTCGGCGATAAAGATGAACGAGCCGCGCAGCAGCCCGACCACCACCAGCTTTTCGGTATTGGCGAAATGCTCGGAGATGTCGCGCGCCAGCGCTTCCACGCGCGCCGCGATGGCCTTGGCCGAGATCAGCTCGTCGATCACATAGAGTTTCGCGGTCATCTTTTTCGCCTCTGTGGAGCCGAGAACTTCCTAGGCGATTGGGCGTCCTGGCTCAAGCTTGGTCGCTCGGCCGTGTTTCACGTGAAACAGCCCGCCCGATAAACCGTTATGGCGCAATGAAACCAGCCTGCGGCAGAACGGCGCTGCTGGAAATGCATAGGCTTCATGACCGAACCAGTCTTGCCCCCGATTGTCCATTCGGAGACAAAAGGGTGTCGTCCTGACGCGCTTCGTTCCTCCTCCCTCGGATTGCGGCAGGCGATATAGGGTGCGGCCGTTCCTCCCACGGTCGCAGTTCGAGGCAGAACGCGTATCCTCCTCCCACGCGTTCTGCTTTCCCCTTCCTTAGCCGTTCCTCCCATCGCTCAATGCTCCACTAATCGCGGCGATTGCGGCATCCATGCCGCCCCGGCCCAATGGAACGCCGAGCGTTGTGAGCGCAGCCTCAACCGCCGCCAGAGTGCCCAGCACCATGGGCGCATTAACGTGCCCCATATGGCCGATGCGAAAGCCCTTGCCCGCGATGGCGCCGATGGTGGTGCCGATCGTTACTCCGAAATTGCCGATCAAAAACGCCTTGAGCTCGGCCGCCGGCAGGTCGCGCAACAAAAACACCGAAACCGAGTCCGCCCGTTCCTCGGGGCGGGTGATGTTGAACTCCATCGCGCCCCCCTCGCACCACTTGGCCGCAGCTGCCCGCACGGCGCCGGCCAGCACCGCGTGTCGCCGCCACACGTTTTCCATGCCCTCGGCCAGGATGATGTCGAGCGCCGCGCGTAGCGCCCACATCAGGTGCTCGGGCGCCGTGCCGCAATGGCGGTGGTAGTTCAGCGGGCCGCGCCGCGCCGCCCAATCGGTGTAGCGGGTTTTGAGGTCAGCGCGCCCTTCCGCCGCGTGTGCCTTGGGTCCGGCCGCAACAAAGGCGAGACCGGGCGGCGTCATCAAGCCCTTTTGCGCGGCGCTCACCACCACGTCGACGCCCCAGTCCTCCATCTCGAATGGCACGCAGGCGAGCGAGGCGATGGTGTCCACCATAAACAGGGCATCGTGTCCGGTTTCGTCCAGAACGCGCCGCATGCCGGGAACATCGTTCAGAACCCCGGACGCGGTGTCGACCTGCACGGTCATCACCGCCTTGATCTCGCCCGCCGTATCGGCCGCAAGCCGGTGCCGCAGCGCTTCGAGATCAACCGCCTCGCGCCAGCTGCCGGGCAGGATTTCTACCTCGAGCCCCTGCGCCGCGGCGCTTTCGCCCCAGCTGGTGGCGAAGTGCCCCGATTCGAGGATCAGCACCTTGTCGCCGCGTGCCAGCGTATTGGCGAGCGCGGCGTCCCAGGCGCCGTGTCCGTTGCTGATATAGATATAGACCTCGCCCGATCGCGTCCGGAACACCTGCTTGAGGTCCTGGAGGCAGCTTTCCGTGGTCTCGATCACCGGGCCTTCATAAATGTCGATGGCCTGGCGGTGCATGGCGCGCAGCACTTCGGCCGGGATGGTGGTCGGCCCCGGGATCATCAGGAATGGCGTGCCGTTCTGCAGCATGGTGAGGCGCTCCTTGCCAAAGCTCTTGGCCAGCGTTTCTGGGCGATTGCCCTTCGCGGAGCTATCAAGTTTCGGGTGGCGGACTCAAGGGCCGAAAGCTCCGCGCCTGCGCTGACCCATCATTGGCCAAGCGTCGCTTCAGGACACGACCACCGCTGTTCTACCCGGTCGGGCGGGGAGAGAAGGGTTTTTCCCATCTCGGCCATCCGGCGCACTCGGTGGCCTTGAGCCGGTGTGGAACAAATACTAGTCTCCGGCGACCTTCCGACCGCCATAAAGCGGCACAACCGGCGGCATCCAGCGTTCGCCAGGACGCACGCTGATCAAGGAGTTTTGTATGATTGACCTTACCCTGCGCCGCGGCGTGACGTTCCGATCGGCCCTGTTTGCCGCCCTTCTGCTTGGCAGCGTGTCGACCACTCCCGCTGTGCTGGCGCAACAGGCCAATCCGGATGCCACGATCCGCATCGGTTCTCTGTACGAGCCGCAAAACCTCGACAACACGGCCGGCGCAGGGCAGGGCATCAACGAGGCTTTCAACGGCAATGTGTATGAAGCGCTGTTCGGTCTGACCGACGCTGGCACCGTCGAGCCGCTGCTCGCCGCCGAAACGCAAATCAGCGAAGACGGCCTGACCTATACGTTCAAGCTCAAGCCGGGCGTTACCTTCCATTCGGGCGAACCGCTGACTGCGGCCGACGTCAAGTATTCCATCGAGCGCGTCACCGCCGAGACCTCCAAGAGCTCGCGCAAAAAGAGCCTCTCCACCATCACATCGGTGGAAGCGCCGGATGATAGCACCGTTGTTGTCACCCTTTCGGCCCGCTCCATCTCGCTGCCCTACAATCTCAGCTATGTGTGGATCGTCAACGACGCCGCAACCGACATCACCGCGACGGAAGACGGTACCGGCCCCTATACGCTGGCGGAATGGCGCCGCGGTTCGGCCCTCGCATTGGCGCGCTTTGATGGCTATTGGGGCGAAAAGCCCACCAATGGCGAGGTGCTGTTTCAGTATTTCACCGAAGCCACCGCGCTCAACAATGCGCTGCTGACCAACGCGGTCGACATCATCACCTCGGTGCAAAGCCCCGATGTGTTGACCCAGTTCACCGGCAATCCCTCGTTTAAGGTCAGCGCCGGAACGTCGACCACCAAGGAACTGCTGGCCTTTAATGATCGTGTCGCCCCGTTTGACAACGTCAAGGTTCGCAAAGCGATCGCCCGCGCGGTGGACGATAAGCGGCTCCTCAACTCGATCTGGGGCGACTATGGCAGCCTGATCGGCTCCATGGTGCCGCCCACCGATCCCTGGTTTGTCGATCTGACCGGTGTGGATGCCTATGATCCGGAAAGCGCCAAGGCGCTCCTGGCCGAGGCTGGTCTGCCGGACGGCTTTACCTTTACGCTCGATACGCCCGATTACGATCCGCACCCGATCGTTGCGCAGTTCCTCCAGAGCGAACTGGCCAAGATCGGCGTCACCGTGAACATCAACATCATCACGGCCAACGAGTGGTACACCAAGATCTACCAGCAGCATGATTTCGAGGCTACGCTGCAGGAACACGTGAACTACCGCGACATCGTGTTTTACGGCGACCCCAACTTTTATTGGGGCTACAACAACCCCGAAGTTGTTGACCTGATCGCGAAGTCGGAAGCGGTGGCGACCGAAGCTGAGCAAACCGAGATGCTGGAGCAGGCCAATACCATTATTGCCGAAGACGCGGCCAGCGACTGGCTGTACCTGTATCCGCAGATCGTTGTTTCGGCAGCCAATGTCACCGGCTACCCCGTTAACGGGCTGAACGCGCAGTTCTTCGCCTACGACATCCAGAAAGCCGAATAGCTGCAAAACCTGTCCCGGCGGAGGCCGGGACCCAGTACACACCGGCCGGGGGACTGAGCGACGAACGCGCAACGGCCTCCCCGGGGCAGCCCGGTGTGCCCTTCAGCCCCCAACCCCGCCCCACCCACGGCGTCATCCCCGCAAAAGCGGGGATCTCCGTTTCTCAGCCCTTCGCAACCGCGAAATCCCTTCCGCCGGAACAATCCCGCCGCTATGGCATTGCGCGCCCATGCCACAGAGCGGAAAGGACCGCATCCTGACTGCGTATCTCCTTCGCCGCTCCCTGATCCTCGTCCTTTCGCTGTTTATCGCCGCGGTGGTGCTGTTTATCCTTCTGCGCCTCTTGCCCGGTGATCCCGCCAATGCCCTGCTGGGGGTCGGCGCCACCGAAGCGCAGATCGCTGCAGCGCGGGCGCAGGTCGGCTCGGACCAGCCGCTTGCCACCCAATTCGTCGGCTTTATCGGCAATCTCGTTCGCTTTGATCTTGGCGCCTCGTTTGTCAGCCGTGCTTCCGTGCTGGCCGAAATCGGCAACCGCATGAGCGTCACCTTGCCGCTCGCCATTGCGGGCTTCCTGCTCGCCATCGTGGTGGCCGTGCCGCTCGGCATCCTTGCGGCCGTCAAGGCGAACCGCTGGTATGGCGGTTTGATCTCGGTGGTGTCGCAACTGGGTATCGCCATCCCGGTATTCTGGGTCGGCATCCTGCTGGTCACCCTGTTTAGCATCAATCTGCGGCTGTTGCCCTCCAGCGGCTTTCCCCTTAGGGGCTGGAGCAATCCGGGGCAGGCGACGTACTCGCTGGTTTTACCCGTGATCACCATCGCCCTGGTGATGGCCGCCTCGCTTTTGCGCTATGTGCGCTCGGCAACCCAGGACGTACTCGGCAGCGATTATCTGCGCACCGCACGAGCGCTGGGGGCGAGCTTTCCTGAAGCCTTGGTCCGCCACGGCATTCGCAACGGCGCGGTGCCGGTGATTTCCATTCTCGGCATCGAGCTGGCGACGACCTTTCTGGGGGCCGTAGTGGTGGAGCGCGTGTTTGCCTTGCCTGGTCTTGGGTCCATGCTGCTGCTCGCCATCCAGCAGCGCGATTACCCCAATGTGCAGGGCGTCCTGTTTATCTCGACCCTGCTGGTGTTGCTGATCGGCTTTGCTGCCGATCTCCTGCAGCGCTTCGTTGATCCGCGCCTGCGCAATCGGGCCCGAGCGGCATGAGCGCTGTTGACGCCATTGCGCCGCGTCGCCGTCTTCCGGCATCGCTCACCCTGTGGCTCGGCATCGTGCTGGTTGGGCTGCATGTGTTTGTCGCCCTGCTGACGCTGGTTTGGACGCCCTATGATCCGACAGCTTTGAGCGGCGGGCGGCTCGAAGCTCCGTCTTTCGCCCATTGGGCCGGCACAGACCGGCTCGGTCGCGACCTTCTTACTCAGATGATGATCGGCTCGCGCATCGCCCTGATCGTCGGCATTGGTGCAGTCGCAATCGGTGCACTGATCGGGGTTACCCTTGGCATCCTGTCAGCCTTTGCCAACCGCCTGCTCGATGATGCCCTGGCTGCGACTTTTGACATCCTGATCGCCTTTCCGACCCTGCTGATCGCCATGCTGGTCGTGGCGATGAGCGATACGGCGAACCTGTTTTCCGCCATTCTGGCTCTCGGGATCGCGCTGTCGGCCGTGATCGGCCGGTTGACCCGTATCCTTGCCAAGCGCGTTTTGCTGACGGACTTCATCACCGCCGCCCGCACCTCGGGGACTTCCTGGCCGGGCATTGTCGCCGAGCATGTGCTGCCAAATATCTGGCCGACCTTGTCGGTCAATTTTGCCCTGCAGTTCGGGCTCGCCGTGATTGCCGAGGCGTCCTTGTCCTACCTTGGGCTCGGTGCGCCACCGCCCAACGCCTCCTGGGGCCGCTTGTTGCAGGAAGCGCAGGGCACGGTTTACACCGCGCCCTTTGGCGCCATCGCGCCTGGCATCGCGCTGGTGACCCTGGTGATCGGGGTCAATCTCCTGGCCGACGGTTTGCGCGACCTGGCCGACCCCACAAGGCGGGGGAGGCGATGACCGCTCTGTTGCACATCGAAAACCTGTCCATCGCCTCCGGAGCAGCGACGCTGGTGCACGATCTGTCGCTCCTGATCGCGCCCGGCGAGCGCGTCGGGCTGATCGGGGAATCCGGTTCAGGCAAGTCGCTAACCGCCACCGCCGCGATCGGCCTCCTGCCACCTGCGCTTTCGGCGCGTGGCTCGGTGCTGCTCGACGGCCATCAGGTCATCGGCGCACCCGATCGTCATCTCAACCGCCTGCGCGGCACCCTCACCGCAACCGTGTTCCAGGAGCCTTTAACCGCGCTTGATCCGCTGCTGCGCATTGGCCTTCAGGTGGCCGAGCCGCTCAGTCGCCGGGCCCGCCGCGATGGGCAAAACCTAGGCGGCGCCGAACTGCACCGTGAAGTCCTCCGCTTGCTGGATCTGGTCGCCCTGCCACAGCCGGACCGTATCGCCAGGAGCTATCCGCACGAGATTTCCGGCGGCCAGCGGCAGCGCGTCGCCATCGCCATGGCGCTCGCGTGTCGCCCCAAGCTGCTGATTGCCGACGAGCCGACCACGGCGCTCGACGTCACCACCCAGGCTGAGATCATCAAGCTGCTCGATGCGCTGGTGCGCGAGCGCGGCATGGGGCTGCTGTTTATCAGCCACGACCTGCCGGTTGTCGCCGGCGTGGTCGACCGGGTCATCGTGCTGCGCAAGGGCGAGGCGGTTGAACAAGGCCCGGTCCAGGAGGTGTTCGCGGCGCCCCGGCACGAATACACGCAGTCGCTGGTCGCGGCCGCTCGCGCCTTTGATCGGGCGCTGGAGCCTTCCCCATGAGCCTCCTTAGCGTCGAGAATGTCGGCTTCTCGTACAATCGCCAACAACAGGTGTTGTACGACATCTCCCTGACGATCCGGCCGGGCGCCAGCATCGGCTTGGTCGGTGAATCCGGTTCAGGCAAGTCGACGCTGTTGCGCCTGCTGCTGGGGTTAACTGCGCCCAGCACCGGCCACATCCGGTTCAGGGGGGAAGAGCTCCAGTCCCGAAACCCAGGTTTCATGCGAGCCTATCGCCGACAGGTGCAGGCGGTGTTTCAGGATCCCTATTCCTCGCTCGACCCGCGCCAAACCGTTCTGCGCATCGTGTCCGAACCGCTGCGTTCGCTTCGCATTGGCGGGGATCATCGCGAACTGGTCCAAACAGCACTGGAGTCCGTCGGTCTCGATCGCGCGGTGATCAACCGCTACCCGCACGAGTTTTCCGGCGGTCAGCGCCAGCGCATTGCCATCGCCCGCGCCATTGTCCCGCGACCCACACTGTTGCTGGCCGACGAGGCGGTGAGCGCGCTTGATCTCTCGACCCGCGTCCGCATCGTGGACCTGTTCAAGCAGGTGCGCGCCGAGATGACGCTGGTCTTTGTGTCGCACGATCTCGGGGTTGTTGCCGATCTGTGCGACGAAATCGTCATTCTGGAACACGGCCGCATCGTCGAAGCGGGTCCCACTCGCAAGATTCTTCAAACTCCGTCACAGAACTACACGCAAAAACTGCTCGGCAGCGTGCCGCGCATGCCCGCCTGATCGGCCGGCAAGGAGCAAAAGAATGGTTGGCAAGATTACTGAGCGCCCCGCAAGCGTAACGGCGAGCCTCGGGGGCGAGGGGCAGGGCACCGTGGAAGCCAAATCCGGCGCCAAGGCGATCCTCGCGGGCCTTGCTTCCGAAGAGGGCATGACGCCGGTTGAGATGATGGATGCGGCGCTCGCCGGCTGCCTGGTGCTGAGCTTTCGCATCGCGGCGCGCAAGCGCGGCTGGGGCGCTCGCCTCAACACCGTCGCGGTCGAAGTGACCCACCACAAGGCAACCGAAGGAGCCTCACGAGTTCAAAGCTTTAGCTGCCGTTTTGAGATCGACGGCGACTTTTCAGAAAGCGAGCGCGCCGAGCTTATTGCCGAGTCGCACGTCCTTTGCACCGTCGGCAACACATTCCATGCCGGTGCGGAAATCGGGGATATCTAGGCGCTTCCAAAGCGCCTATTCGTCCTCGCCGGCATCGTCACCGCCGCCCAGAAAAGCCTCGATCTGGTCCATCGTCGCGCTGAAGGGCCGCGGCACGTTGCCGAAAACCGGGCGACGGGTGTCGTCATCGCTCAGCATGTAAAAACCGGACAGCTGCTTGGAATTGGGCTTGGTCCCAACCAGAATGGTGAGGTTCTGCCGCTGCGCCACACGGCGCAGCCGCCGCAGCCGCGCGATGTCGGTATCAGCCCTGCTGCTCATGATGGTTCCTGCCCAAGCTCAACCTGTTGTTCCCGTAGCGCGTTTTCGCCGTTACCGGAACTGTCCAGCCATCGTTCAAGCTACGGCAGTTCATGGATGCGAACGCCGGGCACCACCTCGCGGGCAATCTCGCACAGGTGCCGGTGGTGGGTCAGGTAGATCACCTGGCCCATTTTTGCTGTTTCCCCAAACAAGCGGAACACTTCTTCCGAACGCGGCTCGTCAAAGGTTTCCATGATGTCGTCGGCAATAAACGGCACCGGCGCACGCACCGCCGAAAACTCCTGGTAGCCCGCGAGGCGCAGCGCCAGATACAGCTGAAACTGCGTGCCTTTGCTCATCTCGGCTGTTTCCCGGGAGCCGCCGGCGCGCGGAATGCCGATCAGGATTTCGCTGTCCTTTCGTGGCATGGCGGCAAGCCCGGAATAGTCGCCACGCGTCACCAGCCGGAACGCATCCGACGCGCGGTTCATCATGGAGCTCCGATGCTTGTCGCGATACGCCCGCAGCGCTTTTTCTGCGCCGAGGGCGCCGGTTCTGAGCCTGAGATAGGTCAGCGCAAGATCCTCCATCTCCAGCGTCGTGGTTCGCCGTTGCGCCTCGATACGGGCTACGGCATCATCGCCGCCAACGCTGTCGAGCCGTCTCTTGGCCAGCGTCTGCTCGGCGAAAAGCTGCTGGATCTGCCCGTCCAGATCCTTGAGGCGCGCTTCAAGCTCGGCGGCTTCGGCCTCCAGCGTTGAAATGTCCACCCCGCTCAGGGTTGCGGTGGCCAGTTCAAGGCTTGGGGCCCCCAACTCGCGAAGTATCTGCGTTTCAACTTCGGCGAGCCGGCTTTCCAGCCGCAGCTTGTCCGCCGCGTGTTGCAGCTTGTCGCCAACCTCACCGAGCGTCTCGACCCCGAAGAACACGAGAAGCTGGCCCTTTTGCGCTTCGTGCCGGCTCCATTGCTGATCGAGGTCCCGGAGTTCGCCCTCGAGCCGCTTGAGCTCTTCCCCTTTTAGATTTCGTGTATCGTGGGCGCGCCGTGCAGCTTGGAGGCGCTCAACCAGCGACCGGGAAAATGCGAAGGCGTCCGCCGCCTCGCATGTTTCCCCCAATTCGGTGGCGATCGCCTGGACCGAGCCGATGAAATGGTCCTGGTCGTGCTCCATGGCCGCAATGCGCTGCACCCATTCGTCCCGACCCTGCAGCGCAGCGGGCAGAGTACCCAGGACTTTGAGGATTTCGCGCGCAGCGCCGACGTCCAGCTCGTCCGCCCCGAACCAAGTCTTGCTCAGCGCCTTCTGCCACGCGACATCCCAGCGAGCGGCCGCGGCTTGCGCCGCTCCGAGCGCGCGTTCGCGGGCGGCCAGTTCCCGCCCACGCTCGGCGATCGCCTGTTCGGCGGCATCCCACACCGAGCGCAGTTTCACGGCCGCAGCGAGGGCCGACCTTGCGCGCTCGGTCAGCGCATCGAGGCCGGCTTCCCGGTGTTCCGGCGGGCCCGTTGCGGCGAGCGCCTCGACCAACGCGTCCTTGTCGCTCCCGAGCGCCTCTTGTGCATCCGACACGTCGCGCTCCGCTTGCGCGAGGTTGCGATGGGTGGTGAGCGCCCTGTCGCGCCGCCGCAGCCAGTCCTCAAGCTGCGACACGGCATCCACCGCCCCCATTCGCGCCTCGGGAAACACCAGCGCGGGTGCGGCACTCCGGACGCTGCCGAGCAATTGCGTCAAATCCGTTTCCGCTTCGTCCAGCAGCTCGCGCTGCCGACGGATCGCGGCATCGGTGACGGTCAGCTGTTCGTGAAGCTGGCGCATCTGCTCGATGTCGCGGGCCCGGGCTAGCCGTGCTTCAGTTAGCGCGTCGTCGCGGCGCATCTGCGTTGCGAAATGTTCGGCGCTGCCGGCGTCCAGCTGTGCAAGATGACGCGTCCAGGCGGCGTTTCGCGCGGTCCGCGTTTGCTGGGCTTCCGTGTCCCCAATGGTTGTCGCGCTGTCCCCGAAAGCGCCCAGTCGCGCACGACTTTCCTCGTGCTGCGTTTGGAGCTCACGGAGGCGGGACTTGGCCGCAAGCACACGCGCTTCCCCATCCCGGGCCTCCAAACGCCAGCTTTCGATCTGCCCCGCACTCGGCGTCAGGAGGGCGGCCAGATCTTCCCCGGTTCCAGCCCACGGCTGCAGCGCCGCCAACTCTCCCGCAAAAATCTGCGTAAGCTGGCGCAAATTGCGCTCCGCCGCAGCGAGAGCGGCAACACTGCCACCGCTTTGCACCCGCCTCAGCGCCGCTTCCAACCCGGCAAAAGCCGCATCGTCGATGCCGGCCCCATTCGCCTCCACCACCTTCAACTGCCCCTCGGCGCGCGTCAGCACGTCGAGAGCGTCCGCCGCTTCCCGCTCGGCCAAGGCCAAGGCCGTGTCGATCCCTGATCGCTGCTCGATCAGGTCTTCCAGCGTCCCCACCAGCATGGCCGGCAGCAGCAGCGCCTCGGGAAGAACGCCCGAGGGCGCCTGCAGCCGCGCCAGCGTCGTCCGGATCACCGTTTCCTGCTGCAACAAGGCAGCCCGGCGCTTGGGCAGGTCGGTTTCCGCCGTGCTGTAACGGGCCCGCCCCGGCTCCAGCGCCGCGATCCGGTTGTCAACTGCGAGAATTGCCTCATCGACCACAATGGCGGCGAGTTCCCCGGCAATGCGGCGGCGATTGTTTTCGGCGCCACTCATCTCGGTCGTGAGTTGCGTGTCCGCTTTCAGCAGCTTGGGTAGTTCGGCGGTCCATTCCGGCCGCGGCCGCGGCAAGTCACCGTACTCGGCAAGCAATCTTTGGGTTCGCATATGCTCGGCGTTGAGCGGCAGGGCCCGCAGGAGACGCAACACCTCTGCCTGGCGCGCCCGCATTCGGCTTTGAGCCGCGAGCGCCTCCTCGTATGCGGCCGCGGCCGTCCCGTGCTCGGCCACCAAAGCTGCGTGGGCCGATGCCAGGGTATCGATGTTCTCCCGGCTCGCCTTGAGCTCGGCAAGCGATGTCCTGAGTTCAGCGAGGCGCGTGGTGCGCCCGTTCTTTTTGTAGATGCGGGTCGCTTCCTCGGCGATCGCTTCCAAAATGTTGCTGACCCCGGCCAAGCCGGCGCTAGCGGAAAACAGCATTCGGCCAAGTTCGCCCTTGCTTTCCAGAATGGCGTTGCCGCCCGCTTCCAGCGTTTCGTCATCAAGCGAAAACATGGTGCGATACGCATCGCGTGTCAGGCCCGCCAGTGCTCCGCTCAGCATCGCCTCGTTGATCGGGCGGCCAGTCTCGTCCTGCAGGGATCCAGTGCGCTGCTTGACGCGAACGAGATCATGCTGGCGGCCGTCGAACTCGAGCGACGCCCCGAGCTGCATGGTATTGTAGGGATGCAGGAAATTGAAGCGGCTCCGCTCCTCGATCCCGAACAGGAGGTCCAGAAAGCCCGACAAGGCGGTGGATTTGCCGGCCTCGTTCAGCCCGTAAACGACGTGGAAGTCGGGTGCGGCGTCGGGCGCTGGGCCAAAATCGATGGAATGGCCGGTGAACTTGCCATAGCGCGTGAGATCGAGCCGTCGCAACCGCATCAGCGTGTCTCGGCGCCCTCGGAACGGAGACGTGCCACAATCTCCTGGCTGCCTTCATCCATCAGCGTTTCGATAAAGGACTCGAAGTCGGTCTCGGTGTCGCCCGCAAACCGCCGCGACTCCGGTGGCAGCGTGTCGAGCAGGTCTTTGACCATCTGCCGCACTTCGTCGCGAAACGCGTGCGTCGGGATGACTTCGGTCCGCATCAACTCCGCCAGTTCGATCACCGGGTCGGCGGTGGCGCGGGCGGGGGTCGTCGCAGCCGATTTGGTTTCGAGTTCAAGCTTTTCAATCCAGGTGCGCCCGAGCTGCTCGGCGCGCTGCTCCGCTTCGGTTTGCAGCAGGTCGCGGTCGCGGCGCAGCCGGAAGGCGAGGGGCGTTTCGCCCACCAATTTCAGCCGCGCCACCAGATGCGGCGCCGCTTCCCCTTGGCGCGCGTCCGCCAGTGCGCTTTCAACGGTTTCAACCAGCATACGCCAGTCCGTAACGCCGGTCAGGTCAACCGTCACCCGCTTGAAGCTCGCAATGCCGGTTGCGCGTTCCTCGATCGAAACGCTGCGATCGTCGGCGATGGTGACCAGCGACACTGTCTTGGTGCCTGCTTCGTTGATGTCGCGCCCCTGCGGCATGCCGGGCATGACTACGATTGCTGCCCCGCGATGTTCGGCGCGCTGGTGGATGTGACCCAGCGCCCAATAACCGAAGCCCGATTTTTGCAGGTCCGCCACGGTGCAGGGCGCATAGGGGCTGTGTCCCACCGAGCCATCGAGGCTGGTGTGCATGATGCCGATGTTGAAGGCATCGCCAACCGCCACCTTGTACTTGGGCAGCAGGCTTTCGGGCGCCAGAGGGCGCGAAAAGCTCAAGCCGTGCATGGCGACATCAAAGTTTTGACCCTCGATCACCACCGTTTCCGCGCGTCCCCCAAACACCTTGACCGTTGGGGGAAGCACCAGCTCCTGGGTAATCTTGGACAAGGCGTCGTGATTGCCGCGCACCTTGTAAACCGCAATGCCGGCGTCATGAAGCCGTTTCATCTGGGTGGCAAGGAAGCGGGCCGTCTTCATCGAGGTTTGTTCCCCGTCATAAAGATCGCCGGCGATGATCAGCGCATCCACCTGCTCGGAAAGGCAGAGCTCAACAATGCCGGCCAGCGCTTGCCGTGTCGCGTCACCAATCAGCTCGGCCAGCTCGGCGTTGCGCAGCGACAAGGAGCGCAGCGGGGAATCGAGGTGGATATCGGCAGTATGAACGAAGCGAAAGGCCATCGGGGATCTCGGGAGGAACAAGGAGAATCGGTAGTCCCGGCCTCCTCGGCAAGACGGGCGCCCGTCTTGCCCACAAGAAAATGGCGGTGCTGCGAAAGAGCGGACAGCAACTTGGCCTTGCCGGCCGATCTCTGGTCCCACTTGGCCAATACGGGAGGCTATCGGGTGGTTTTGGGCCAGTCTTTACGCAGTCTCGCCCGGGTTCACTGCTCCGTGAGTTCCAGGCAATAAGCCGGTCTTCATAACATGAGTGACTGCGGGACCCATTGGGGCGTGTGCACAAGGCGAGCAGTTCAACTCAGCGGTGGGCGTTCCGGGATGTTCCAGCCAAAGCTTCTCATTGTCGAAGACGAGTTTATCCTCGCCAATGATCTGGCCAGCGAACTGGCAAGTTTGGGGGCACAGATCGTTGGTTTTGCTCCAACGGCTGACAAGGCGCTGCAGCTGGCGAGCTCCGGGCGTCTCAGGATTGACGCGGCCGTTCTTGATATCGGCCTTCGTGGCCAGGTCGCCTATCCAGCGGTCCGCGCGCTGCTCAAGAGGGGAGTGGCCGTGGTCTTCTGCACGGGGATCGACCGCAAGGATATCCCTGATGAGTTTCACCTGATCCCCTGTGTAGACAAGCCGGCGAGGCCTCCGGAGGTGATGCTGGCGCTGCGCCGCGAAATGCAGCGCACAGCCGGCACGGCTCAACACGCGTGAGCATGCCCCGCTCTCAATAAGTGAAAAGGAGCTAACATAGGTTGCTCCGGCTTTGGCTCAAAACCTGCATTATATGCCAGCAACAAGGAACGAGCTGTGTCCGCGCCCGGTCAGCACCTGATCCGCAATCGCCTTCTCTCCCTTTTGCCGGAATCCGACTATGCCTTTATGCGGCATCATTTGGAGCTGGTGGATATGCCGCGCCAGTTCGTTTTGGCCGAGCCCAATCGCCGCATCGAACATGTGTATTTCCCTGAATCGGGGATCGGGTCGTTGTTGGCGATCTCTCCCGGAGGGCGAATGGCTGAGGCGGGTTTGTTTGGCTTTGAGGGGTGTTCTCCCTCGTCTCTGGCTTTGGGTGTCGATCGCAGCGTACACCGTGTGGTCATGCAGGTGTCCGGGCAGGGCTACCGCATCAGTGCCGACGCGCTTACCGCTGCCCAGGAGGCAAGCCGCGCCGTTCAAACGCTGTTGACGCGCTATTGCCACGTTTTGTCGACCCAGATTTCCTTCACGGCCCTGTCCAACGCCATTCACCAGATCGACGAGCGGCTCGCGCGCTGGCTCTTGATGTGCCATGACCGGGTTGAGGGCGACAGCATCGCCATCACGCACGAATTCATTGCCGTGATGCTGGCGGTGCGCCGGCCAAGCGTCACCACGGCTCTCCACGTGCTTGAAGGCAATGGCTATATCCGGTCCGAGCGTGGTTTCGTGACGATCCGCAATCGCCAGCAGCTCGAAGAGTTCGGGCAGGATACCTATGGCCGCCCTGAAAAGGAATATGAGCGCCTGCTCGGTCCGCTTCGGCCCACGGCAAAGGCCGCGGTCGAGCGCAGTCCAATGCGAGGCGTTCCGGCCATGATGGGCCATTAACGGACCTTCCGCACGATAGGGCAAAGCCCTTGGTAGATATCCACGTTGCCGTGCAACCAGTCTTGCCTTTTCGGGCATTCCTCTGCAGAACCACCTTTGCCGCGCCGATCAGGCGTGCGGTTTTCATGACAAACGGGGTAGGTGCAGCCATGGCCATTCAGCGATATAAGAGCGGCAAGCGCATGAGCCAGGCCGTCGCGGCCAACGGTCTCGTTTTTCTTGCCGGCCAGGTCGCCGATGACGTTGAC
>Ga0210040_10003666_pt1 | contig 20620 bp, 20 predicted proteins | sample CryGeyCG12114_NA_FD_185462 | JGI IMG/M metagenome (GOLD analysis project Ga0210040, IMG submission 185462) | Groundwater microbial communities from aquifer - Crystal Geyser CG19_WC_8/21/14_NA (SPAdes) (version 2) | ecosystem: Environmental > Aquatic > Deep subsurface > Groundwater | place: USA... | reverse complement strand
CCGACCTGCAGCGGGTCACCGTGCCGGTCATCGTCTTCCACAGCATCGAGGACCACGTCGTGGAGCCGGCCAACAGCGAGGTGCTGCTGGCCACGGTGTCCAGCCGCGACACCACCGAGGTCGTCCTCGGGAACAGCTACCACGTCGCCACCCTCGACAACGACGCCCCGCAGATCTTCCAGCGCTCCGCGGCCTGGATCCGCGAGCGCACGCCGGCTCCCGAGCGGGAGAGGACGACGCCGTGACCGGTCGCCGGGGGCGGCGGGACAACGGGCTGCCGGCCACCTCCTGGAGCCCGCTGCGCGACGTCGACCCGCGGGTGGGTGAGCACCTGCTCGACGTCCTCGAGGCGGCGGGCATCGCGGCCTATCTCGACCCCTCGGCCGACGTCGGCCCGTACACCCGCGAGGTCTCGCTGCCGAGCCCGCCGTCGGACCGGCTCTTCGTCGACCGCACCCGACGGTCCGAGGCCCGCGTCCTCGTCGACGAGCACGCCGACGAGCACCCACGCCGACCCGTGGAGCCCGCTCCCGTGCGCGCCGACCTGGACGAGGACGCCGAGTGGTCGCGCATCGTCGCCGCCTACGAGGCCGAGCACGGTGCGGCGCGGGTCGACGAGCAGCCCTCCGACGCGCCACCTCCGCCGCCGCACGAGGTGTCGGTGCTCGACCTGCCCGAGGAGCACTACGAGCCGCCGGCGCCTCCGCCCGTGCCGGTCCCCGCACCGCACGCGCTCTACGCGGGGTTGCTGGTCGTCCTCGGCCTCGTGCTCATCGCCGTCCCGGGGTCGCTGCGCCTGTCGGCCGACCTCGGGCTGGTGCTCGGGGTCGCCGCTATCGCGGGCGGTGCGGCGATGCTGGTGTCCCGGATGCGCGACCGCTCCGAGCACGACGGGGACGACGGCGCCGTCGTCTGACGAAGGGTCAGGCCTCGCCCTCGGCGACGGCGCGGCGGACGAGGTCGGCCGCACCCACCATGCCCGCCTGCGCCCCGAGCTCGGCGGCCACGATCCGCGGGCCGGGACGGAACCCCCGTCCGGGCAGCGCGCGCTCGAGCCGGCCACGCGCCGGCCCGAGAACCATCTCGCCCAGCACGCTCACACCCCCGCCGATGACGACGACCTCGGGGTCGAGGACGGCGGCGAGGTCGGCGATGCCCTGGCCGAGCCACACCCCGACCTCGGTGACCAGCTCGAGCGCCAGCGGGTCACCGTCGTAGGCCGCGCGGGCGACGTCCTCGCCGGTCAGCCGGGACGCCTGTCCTTCCACCCGCTCCAGCAGCAGCGCCGCGGCGGCCGGTGAGGTGCTCGCCACCTCGCGGGCGGTCTGCCCCAGCGCCGTGCCGCTGGCGTACTGCTCCCAGCAGCCGCGGTTGCCGCACGCGCACAGCCGCCCGTCGGGGACGACGCGCATGTGGCCCCACTCCCCCGCGACGCCGTGCGAGCCGCGCTGCAGCCGGCCGTCCATGACGATCCCGCCGCCGATCCCGGTGCCCAGCGTGATCATCAGCGCGAGGTCCGCTCCGCGGGCCGCGCCGTAGCGGTACTCGGCCCAGGCGGCGGCGTCGGCGTCGTTGCCCACCCACAGCGGGCGCTGCAACCGGGCCGCCAGGTCCTTGCGCAGCGAGGCGTGCCGCCAGGCCAGGTGCGGGCTGAACAGCACGGTGTCACCGGTGCGGTCGAACCAGCCCGCCGCGCCGACGCCGGCTCCCACCAGCTCGCCGTCGTGGCCGGCCGCCAGCTCCTCGGCCACGGCCGCGATGGCGTCCTCGGTGTCGGACACCGAGGCACCCGGGGTGGCCCGCCGGGCGGTGGCCAGGATCGTGCCGTCGGGTGCCACGACCCCGCCGGCGACCTTGGTGCCGCCGATGTCGATGCCCAGCGCGGCGAGCGACGCGGGTGCCGGGGCGCTCATGCGATGTCGATCCGCTGCACCGCTCCGGGGCCGCCGTCGCCGTCGCGGTCGTCCTGCTGCTGCCCGGCTGCGTCGGGGCCGGCCGCCGGACCGCTCGGCCGAGCCGGCTCCCCCGCCAGGTCGCGCAGCACCGACGCGGTGGTGGCCAGGACGTCGACCAGCGCGGCGGTGACCTCGGGGCGCTCCCCGCGCAGGACCGCAGCGGTCTGGCACACAGGACACCAGCGGCAGTCGGCACCGTGCGCCGGCCGGTCCTCGCCGGGGGCCGCCGCGGCTCCGGAGGGCGGGCGGAGCACGTCGAGCAGCCTGCGGGCCGACTCGGCCCAGTCGGCGGGGGTGGTCATGGCGTTCTCCTCACCGCGGCCAGCAGATCCGCCGGCCAGAGCTGTTCGTCGGGTCGGAAGGAGACCACGAGCCGGGCGCCCGCGCTGCCCGGATCCGTCATCCGGCCGCCGGTGACCTCGCAGCGGCGCAGCAGCGGGTCCAGCCGCAGCGACCTGCGGGCGCCGGCGACGGTGACCACCAGGTCGTCCTCCCAGCGGGTCACGCCGACGGCGCCGCGCTCGGCGAAGGGCAGCGGGACCTGCAGCTCCCAGGCGTCGTCCCGGCGCTCGGTCACCGGTCCGGGGAGTCCGCTGCCCTCGGGCAGGGCGACGTCGGCCAGGAGCGCGGCGACCCCGGCGGCGTCCGCGGGACCGGTCGCCCCCTCGGGGATGCGGCGCACCGGTGCGAGCTCCGCCAGGGCGGCCAGCTCGGCGGTCTGCTCGGCGATCCGGGCGCGCCACCACTCCCCGGTGCCGTCCTCGGGCAGCACCCGCGCCAGGACGGCGGCCGGGCGCACGCCGTGCAGGCCCAGCGCCGTGGAGAGCTCCCGGAGCGACGCCGCCGTCCCGGCACGCGGCACGGCGGCCAGGCACACGGTGGTGCCGGCCACGTCGGCCAGCCGGTCGGCCGCGAGCAGCGCCTCGAGCTGCGGCACCAGCGCCAGCGCCGCGTCGACCGGACCGCGCCGGGCGGCGCCGGTGCCGACCGCGGCGGAGCGGAGCGCCCCGAGCGCTCGCACACCGGGGGGCAGCAGCCGGTCCAGCCACCAGCGCAGCGTCGCCGGCAGCGCCAGCAGGGCGGCGGTCTGCTCCGGCGTCCCGGCGTCCACGACCACCAGTTCGGCCCGAGCGCTGCCCAGCTCGGCGAACAGCGCGAGGTCGGCCGCGCCGGGCAGCGGCGTCACCGACGACGCCGGCGGCAGCGCAACGTGCGGCACCGAGGCCGCCGCCGGGACCACCGTCCCGCTCCAGAAGCGCTCCACCACCGCACCGGCGTCCACGACGCGCACCTCGAGACCGGGCACGTCCGCGAGCCCCTCGACCGCGGGTGCCCGGCGGGTCAGCAGGACGGTCGATCGCCCCGTGCCGGCCGCGCGCACCGCAGCGGTCGCGGCCAGCGTGGTGGAGCCGGCCCCGCCGAGGCCGGTGACGACGAGGGTGCGCACGCGGCTCAGCTCTCGACGCGCTTCTTGAGCTCCTTGAGAGCCGTGTCGAGGATGACCTTCTCCGCCTTGCGCTTGATCATCCCGAGCATCGGGATCGACAGGTCGATGGTGATCGAGTAGGTGACCTCGGTGCGCCCGCCGGTCTCGACCAGCGTGTAGGAGCCGTCCTGCCGCTTCTGCATCTGGCCCTTGACCAGCGTCCAGGTGACCGAGCGGTCGTCGTCCCAGGTGTAGTCGAGGACGTAGTCGTCCTTCACCGCGCCGGCGTCGAGCACGAAGTGGACGCGGCGGGCGCGTCCGTCGGGGCCGACCTCCAGCACGTCGACCTGCTGGGCCGCGGAGACCCACTGCGGGTACGCGGGGAAGTCGGCGATGACCGCCATCACGTCGGCAGCGGGTGCCTCGACGACGATCGACTGCGTGGACTGGTCGGCCATGGACAGCAGGCTATCGGTTCGCCGAGGGGGTGGAGCCGGTCAGGCACCCGTTCCGCTACTCACCGGTAGGGCGTGCCCGCTAGATTGTCCGGAACGATCCTGGTCAGCGACCGGTGTGCGACGGTGCCCGCCGGCGGCCAGGGAGGAGAGGACCAGGCGTGCGCGAGTTCAGCGTTCCGGTGACCACCGAGGTGCAGCCCGACGCGGCCCTGACCGACATGCTCGCCCGGAACGTGGCCGAGCACGGTTCGGAGGCCGGCCTGCGGCGGCGGCGGGACGGCCAGTGGCGGGACGTCACCTGGCAGCAGTTCGGCGAGGAGGTGCGGGGGGTCGCCAAGGGCCTGATCGCCTCCGGTGTGGCCGCGGGCGACCGCGTCGCCCTGCAGGCCAAGACCCGGTACGAGTGGACCGTCCTCGACTTCGCGATCTGGACCGCCGGCGCGGTCGTGGTCCCGGTCTACGAGACCAGCAGCGCCGACCAGGTGTCCTGGATCCTGTCCGACTCCGGGGCCACCGCCATCGTCGTGGAGAGCGGCGAGCACGCCAGCGCCGTGGAGTCCGTGCGCGAGCAGGCGCCCGACCTGAGGTCCGTCCACGTCATCGACGACGACGCCGTCGGCGCCCTGGTCGCCGCCGGCAAGGACGTCCCCGACGCCGAGCTGGACGCGCGCCGGGCGACGCTGAGCGCCGACAGCCTGGCGACGCTGATCTACACCAGCGGCACGACGGGCCGGCCGAAGGGCTGCGAGCTCACCCACGGCAACTTCCTGTTCGAGATCCAGAACGGCATCACGCTGCTCGACCGGTTCATGAGCGTGCAGGGCTCGCTGCTGCTCTTCATCCCGCTCGCCCACGTGCTCGCCCGCGTCCTGCAGGTCGGCGCGATCTACAACCGCACCGTCATCGGGCACACCCCGGACGTCAAGAACCTGCTCGACGACCTGGGCGAGTTCAAGCCCAGCTTCGTGCTGGCCGTACCCCGCGTGTTCGAGAAGGTCTTCAACTCGGCCAAGGCGAAGGCCGAGGGCGACGGCAAGGGCAAGATCTTCGACCGGGCCGCCCAGGTCGCCATCGACTGGTCGCGGGCCCAGGACACCGGCGGTGTCGGCATCGGCCTGCGCGTCCAGCACGCCCTGTTCGACAAGCTGGTCTACGGCAAGCTGCGCGCCGCCCTGGGTGGCAACTGCCTGGGCGCCATCTCCGGCGGTGCGCCGCTGGGCGACCGGCTCGGGCACTTCTTCCGCGGCATCGGCGTCACCGTGTTCGAGGGCTACGGCCTCACCGAGACGACCGCCGCCGCGTCGGTCAACCACGACGGGGCCCTGCGCATCGGCACCGTGGGCCAGCCGCTGCCCGGGGTCACGTTCCGGATCGCCGACGACGGCGAGGTGCTCATCAAGGGCGGCATCGTCATGCGCGGCTACTGGAAGAACGAGGACGCCACGAAGGAGGCCATCGACACCGAGGGCTTCTTCCACACCGGCGACATCGGCGAGCTCGACGCGGACGGCTTCCTCAAGATCACCGGCCGCAAGAAGGAGATCCTGGTGACCGCGGGCGGCAAGAACGTCGCCCCCGCCGTCCTCGAGGACCGCCTGCGCTCCTCCCGGCTGGTCAGCCAGTGCATCGTCGTCGGCGACCAGCGGCCCTTCATCGCCGCGCTCATCACCCTCGACGAGGAGGCGCTGCCCCAGTGGCTGGAGTCCAAGGGCAAGCCCGCCGGCACGACCGTCGGGCAGATCCGTGAGGACGCCGACCTCAAGGCCGAGATCGACGCCGCGGTGAAGGACGCCAACAAGGCCGTCTCGCAGGCCGAGGCGATCAAGAAGTTCGCCATCCTCGGCACCGACTTCACCGAGGACAACGGGATGCTGACCCCGAGCCTGAAGCTCAAGCGCTCGGTGGTCATGAAGCAGTTCGGCGACGAGGTCGAGGCGCTCTACACGCGCTGAAGGCCGACAAGGCGCCGTTCCGCTTCGGCAGGACGGCGCCTTGTCGCGTTCAGGGGTCGAGCAGGTCGGCGAAGGTGCGCGCGATGGTCGTCCAGGACCAGCTCTGCTCCACCCACGCCCGGCCGGCCGCTCCCATCGCCCGGGCCCGTGCGGGGTCGTCGAGCAGGTCGGCCAGTGTGCCCGCCACCGCCGTCGGTGACCGCGGGTCGACGACGTGCCCGGTGACGCCCTCGCGCACCGCCTCCGGTGCGCCACCGGACGTCCCCGCCACGACGGGCCGGCCGCAGGCGGCAGCCTCGAGGAACACCATGCCCAGGCCCTCGACGTCCAGCCCGGCGCGACGGGTGCGGCACGGCATGGCGAAGACGTCACCCGCCGCGTAATAGGCCGGCAGCTCCGCGGACGGCACCCCGCCGGTGAGGACGACGGAGTCCTCCAGACCGCGCGCGGCGACGGCCCGGCGCAGCGCCGCCTCGTCGGGTCCGCTCCCGACGAGGAGCAGGCGCGCGGACGGGTGCCGGGCCAGCACCTCCGGCCATCCCCGGACCAGCACGTCCTGCCCCTTGCGGGCCACCAGCCGGGACACGCAGACGACCACCGGCGCCTCCCCCAGACCGTGCCGGCGCCGCACCTCCGCGCCGTCGGCGTCCGGGGTGAACCGGTCCACGTCCACCCCCGGGGACAGCTGCGCCAGCCGGGTGCGCCCGCCCAGCGCCGGGGCGAGCCGCGCGCGGGTGTACTCGGTGATGTAGGTGAGCACGTCCAGCCCGCCGGCGATGCGCTGCATGACCTGCCGGCTCCCCGGCAGCGCCACCCAGCCGGTCTCGTGGCCGTGGGTGGCGCCCACCACGTGCCGCACACCGGCCGTCCGCAGCGTGGGCGCCAGCAGGCCCAGCGGCGCAGCGGCACCGAAGAACGCGCTGTCGCACCCGTAGCGGTCGACCAGGTCGACCGCCGCCCGGGCCGTGGCCCGCGTCGGCAGCAGCATCCCCGTGGGCCGGCGCACCACCGGGTAGGGCAGCGCGGCGTCGTGCTCGGCCGAGCCGGGGTGGTCCGAGGCCAGCACCACCAGCGAATCCGGCGGCCGCCGCTCGAGCAGGGCGGCCACGAAGGTCTGGATGCCGCCCTGGCGCGGCGGGAAGTCGTTGGTGACGACGAGCGTCCGGGTCACGGCCGGCCCTCCAGCCGGGCCCAGTCCTCCGCCATGGCGATCCGCTCGGCCGTGGTCGGGTGCGAGCCGAAGAACCACCGCCAGGCCGCCGGCGGCTCCGGGTCCGACAGGTTGGTCCCGGCCAGGCCGCGCTGCATGGCGATGAACGCCTCCGGGTCGCGGGTGAGTTCCAGCGCCGCGACGTCGGCGCGCGCCTCGACGTGACGGGAGACCAGGTTCTGCGCGGGCGTCGACACGAGGGTCCCCACCGCGACCAGCAGCAGGAGCAGTGGCACCACCGCCGGGTCGCCCGGTCCCTCGGCGCCGGCCCGGCGCAGCAGCCGCGGCGAGGTGAGCACCCAGCCGAGCAGCGCGACCCCGCCGGCCCCGCCGAGCGCGCCGAGCAGCGTGCCGGTGAGGACGTCGTCGGCGGCGACGTGCCCCAGCTCGTGGGCGGCGATCGACTCGATCTGCTCGTCGGGGAGCCGGACGAGCACCGTGTCGTACACGACGATGCGGCGCGTCGAACCGAACCCCGACACGTAGGCGTTGAGCGCCGTGGTGCGGCGGGACGCGTCGGAGACCAGCACGTCCTGGACCGGGGTGCCGTTCTCCTCGGCCAGGGCGAGCAGGTCGCTGCGCAGCTGCCCGGCCGGCATCGACTCGAAGCTGTTGAAGGCCGGCTCGATCAGCACCGGCCACAGGAAGGAGCCGGCGACCACCAGCGCGGCCGCACCGGCGCTCGCGAGCGCCCACCACGCCCGCGAGGCGCGACGGGCGAGCCAGACGAGGGCGAGCACCCCCAGGGCGGTCAGGGCGGCGTCGATCGCCGTCGACACGGCCACGTCCCGCACCCACAGACCCCAGCTGCGCGTGGACAGGCCGTACCGGTGCCGCACCACTTCCCCGTAAGCCGACAGCGGGAGCGTCACCAGCCGGCCGATGACCGCGAGGGCGAACACACCCAGCAGCACCTGCCAGGCCCACCGGCCGCGGCGGGGGGCGGGCAGGCCCTGCACCAGCCGGGCGCCGAGGCGGGTCAGCCCGAGGCCGGCGGAGACGGCCAGCCCCAGCAGCAGGGAGGCGAGGGACGCCGGCCGGATCGCGGCGGCGAAGGCCTGCGCGCGGTCCACCTGCTCCGCCACCAGACCCGCGGTCGGGTCGATCGGCGTCGCGCCGCCCGGCGGCTCCGGCAGCACGTCCCAGGGCGTGGCGACGGCGACGACGACGGCGAAGGCCGCGAGCAGGACGGCAGCGGTCAGCAGCGCCGCACGGCGGCCGGTCATCGGAGGTCCCCTGCGGCGGTCGCCCGGCCCGGCACCGTCACGAGCAAGGGGCACCGGCACGCACGACCTCGATGCTACTGAGCGGGTGCTCCCGGGCTCCCGCGGCGGCACCCGCGGCACCGACGACGAGGGCCGGCGACCTCCCGCAGGAGATCACCGGCCCTCGTCGAGCGGGTCGCGCAGCCCTCAGGCGATGCGGCGTGCGCTGTTGTAGCCCGGCATCGAGTCGATGCTGGCGACCTTCACCGGCTGGCTGGACGTCGAGGCATGCACCATCTGGCCGTTGCCGATGTACATGCCGACGTGGCTGACCGGGCTGTAGAAGAACAGCAGGTCGCCCGGCTGCAGCTCGCTCCGGGAGACTGCCCGGCCCATCTGCGACTGGCTGCGGCTGGAGTGCGGCAGCGAGATGCCGGCGGCGGCGTAGGCGTAGGACGTCAGACCCGAGCAGTCGAATGCGTCCGGGCCACCGGCACCCCACACGTAGCGGTCCCCCACCTGGGCCAGCGCGGTGTTGACCGCGACTGCGGCCGCTCCGCTGGCTGCGGCGGCCCGGGCCGGAGCGGGGGCTGCGCTGGGGGCCTTGGCGGCGCTGGGGGCGCTGGCAGCACCGGGGGCGCTGGCAGCACTGGGGGCGCTGGCAGCGCTGGCAGCGCTGGGGGCAGTCCGCTCCGTGCCGCGCGAGGCGCGCACGGACTGCGCGTAGCTCTCGGCCAGCTCGACCAGTGCCCGCTGCTGGGCGTCCAGGGCCGCGTACTGCCGCTGGTAGTCGGCGATCTTCGCCTCGAGCGCCTGCTGCTGCGCCTGGACGTCCGCGACGCTCCGCTCGGCCTGCTCGCGGGCCGAGCGCGCATCGGCGCGAGAGTCCTCGGCCCGGTCGGAGGCCTCGGCGACCTCGCTGACGGCCGCGGTCGCGTGCCCGGCGATCGCCTCGAGCGTCCCCATCTGGGAGACGAGCTCTTCGGCGGAGCCGGTGGATAGCAGCACGTCGAGCTGGTTCATGGTGCTGTTCCCGCCGGTGTAGGCCGTGCGGGCCAGCTGGCGGATGCGCCCGTCGAGGGCGGCCCGCTGCTGCTGGGCCTCGAAGGCGGCCTTCTCGGCGCTGTCGACAGCGGCCTGCTGGCGCCCGAGGTCGACCTTGGCCTCGTTCAGCGTCTCGCTGACGACCTCGAGCTCGCGGCTGGCGGCTGCGACCAGCTGCGCGGCCTCTGCGGTGTTGGTGGGGGTGCCGGGGACGGCGGAGGCCGTACCCGGGAGCACCGTGAACGTCAGGGCGGTCGCGGCGCCGATCAGCAGGCCGGCGCGGAGACGGCCCACCCGGCGGGCAGGACCGGCCGGATCGGGGCGGAAGGGTGCGAGGACGTGCGGGGGCAGGGCGTGAGGGGTCGCCACGAGCGGCGGCTCTCCGTTTCTTCCTCGTCACCGCCTACCGAGTTAGCTGACGGGTTCGGGCGGGGAAGATCGGCCCTATCCCCTGCTGGACCGGCGGACCGGCTCTACAGGGGAACTCACCCCAGAACTGCGGTGGGTCCCCGGTTCACCTCGGACGGCCTGACGGACGTCGTGCGGCGATTCGGCGGTGTCCGGCCGAGGCCACCCGTCTGCGGGCGACGACCACCCGGTCGGACGCGACGACCCTACGTTCGTGATGTTGGCGTGACAAACGGGAACAGGTGTTAAACCTGTGACGAGTATCTCGGCCGCCTCCGCGCGCCTACCGAGGATCAGCGCTACGTAGGGGTACAACCACCGTCCGCAGTCGGATGACCGCCTCGAGCGCAGGTCAGCCGGTCCGCCGATCGGGCGAGATCCCGCCGCCGTCGGACGTCTCCGCACCGCCGCGGTGCCGCAGGGGCGGCACCAGCCCGAATTCGGCGAGGGCGCGCACTGCGCGGCGTTCGACGTCGTCGAACTCCACCACGACGCCCGGCGGTGGCACGACGACGTCCTCGGCCGCGGGCGCGGTGGCGCGGGCGCGACCGGACATGGGCACCACGACCGGGTCGACGCCCTCCCAGCCCGGTGGGGCGCCGAGCAGCACGGTGACGACGCAGTCGGTGCAGCCGGTGCCGCGGACGGTGCAGGTGTCGCAGTCGATGAGCATGTGTCTCTCCTCCGTGAGTCATCCGCACGGTAGGAGCGGCCACCGACAATCCGGTCCCGGGACGTCAGCTGCCCGCGTACTCCCAGTGCCAGGGCTCCTCGCGGCCGTTCCCGGGGTCGGCCCACGTCGGGTGCAGGAACCCGAAGCGCCCGGCGTTGGCCACCAGCCACGCGTACTGCGGCGTCCCGAAGGTCTCGATCCCGCCGCACAGGTCGACGGCCAGCCCCCACCCGTGGTTGCTGGTCCCGGGGACGGCGGCCAGCGCCGGCTTCTCCCCGTAGAGCTTCACCTGGCCGGCGTAGGTCCGGTACGAGTCGGTGATGCACAGCGGCCCGCCGAACGAGGCGGCGTAGGCCGCCGACATCGCCCGGTAGGCCGCGGCCGCGTCGCAGCGCAGCGAGTGGCCCGCTGCGCCCAGCGGGCACATCGCGCTCGGCGGGATGAGCCCGTTGGGGTAGCCGCCCCACTGCCGCGCCCCGTCGAAGCTCGGTGGGTAGACGGTGTTGCCGCACTCCATGCGCAGCGCACCCGCGGCCGGGCCGGGCGCCGCCACGGGCGCGCGCCCACCGAGGCCGGGCCGGCCCACACCCAGCACCTGGTCGGCGGGGAGGGTGCGCACCACGACGGCTCCGGCCCGGGCGTCGGCCGCGAGCATGGTGCCCGGGTCGAGGGCGATCCCCACGTGCCCGAGCCCGGCCTCCTGGGTTCCGAGGAACACCAGGTCGCCCGGCAGCACGTCGGCGAGGGCGACCGGGGTCGTGACGGCGAACAGCTCCGCCTGGTCCTCCGGCAGCGGGATGCCGGCCCGGCCGTAGACCGCCTGCACCAGCGAGCCGCAGTCCCACGACTCCGGCCCGGCGGTGCCCGGCGCGTACGGCAGCCCCAGCGCATCCATCGCCCCGGTCACGGCGGCGAGCGTCTCGGCGGGCAGCACGAGCAGGGACGCGGGCTGACCGGGCAGCTGCGCGGCACCGGGCTGGGCACCCCCACCGGCGGCGCCGACCGGCACCAGCCGCTCGGGCAGACCGGCTGCCGGGTCCAGCAGCGCCGCCGACGGCGGCGGGACCACCCCGGCGGCGGCGAGCTGGTCGAGATAGGCCCGCCAGCTGGCCGCCGTCCGCTCGTTGACCTCGACCTGCTCCCGCTGCAGCTGGGCCAGCTGGCGGTCGACCGCACCGAGCGCGGCGTCGAGCTCCTCGGTCACCGCCGACGCCTCGGCCTCGAGCTCGGCCGCCCGGGCACCCACCTCGTCGGCGCGGGACCGCGCCTGCTCGAGCGCCGCGGTGGCCCGCTGCTGCTGCGCCACGGCCGCCTGCCGCTGCGCCTCCGCCGCTCCGATCACCGTGGCGGCGTGCCGGTCGACGACGTCCAGGAAGCCCAGGGCGGAGACCACGTCACCGGGATCGCCGCCGCTGAGCAGCAGCGACAGCGGGGTGATCGCCCCGCCGTCCCGGTAGACCGCCGAGGCGTAGCGCGCGACGAGTTGCTGGTGGCCGGCCAGCTCGCCCTCGGCGTCGCCCAGCACCGCCTCGGCGTCGGCCACGGCGCGCTCGGCCCCGCCCAGCGCCTCGCGCGCTGCCTCCACCTCGCCCTGCTGCGACTGCAGGCCGCGCTGCACCTCCGCGGCCCGCTGCTGGAGCTCGTCGAGGGCGCGGCTGTCCAGGACGCCGGAGGTGCCCCCCGGCTGGTCGCTGGGGGCGGCGGACGCGGGAGCAGCAGTCGCCGTCAGGGCCAGGAAGGCCAGCGGCACGAGCAGCAGCGACGCCGAGCGGCGGATCGCCCTCGGCCGTGGGGAGCGCCACGGGGAGCGCGGGGACATCGGACCACCTTCGCGGATCTGGGCAGCGTCGCCCACCGCTGGAATGTTGTCCTCATCACGGGGAAATCGCCAGGTGAGCGGCCCGGTTCCGCCCGGCCGGGCGAATCGCCCGGTACGGGGCGGCGGCCGGACCGGCCGGCGCGGCGTCCCCGGGACTGTCGGCACCCCGACCTACCGTCCGGCCCGTGAGCTCCTCCCCTCCCCTTCCCCGGTACGTGCAGGGAACGATCGAGGAACTCGGCACCCCGCTGGCCGAGGTCACCTTCGTGGTCGTCGACCTGGAGACGACCGGGGGGTCGCCGAAGGACTGCGCGATCACCGAGATCGGCGCGGTCAAGGTGCGCGGCGGCGTGGTGCTGGGCGAGTTCCAGACCCTCGTCGACCCGGGCCAGGAGATCCCGCCCTACATCAGCGTGCTCACCGGCATCACGACGTCGATGGTCGCCGCGGCGCCCCGGATCGGGACGGTGCTGCCCGCCTTCCTGGAGTTCGCCCGCGGCGCGGTGCTCGTCGCCCACAACGCGCCCTTCGACCTCGGGTTCCTGAAGGCGGCGTGCGCCCAGAACGGCATCCTGTGGCCGGCCGCGTCGTCGGTCGACACCGCGGTGCTGGCCCGCCGGCTGCTCACCCGTGACGAGGTGCCCAACTGCAAGCTGGCCACCCTGGCGCCGTACTTCCGGGCCACCACCTCCCCCACGCACCGCGCGCTGGACGACGCCCGGGCCACCGTCGACGTGCTGCACGGGCTGTTCGAGCGGCTCGGCCCGCTGGGCGTCTCCTCGCTCGAGGAGCTCACCGGCCTCACCCGGCAGGTCGATCCCGAACGCCGGCGCAAGCGGCACCTGGCCGACTCCGTTCCGCACGGTCCGGGCGTCTACCTCTTCCGCGGCCCGCGCGACGAGCCGCTGTACGTGGGGACGTCGACCGACCTCCGCACGCGGGTGCGCAGCTACTTCACCTCCGGCGAGCAGCGCAGCCGGATCACCGAGATGGTGGCGCTGTCCCAGCGCGTCGACGCGATCCCCTGCGCCCACGCCCTGGAGGCGGCGGTGCGGGAGCTGCGGCTGATCGCCGAGCACAAGCCGCGGTACAACCGCCGGTCCCGCTTCCCGGAGCGCGCCCTGTGGGTCCGGCTCACCGACGAGCCGTTCCCCCGGCTGTCCGTGGTGCGCCGGGTGCGCCCCGGCGGGCCGCCGACGCCGCCGTTGCGGCCGTGCACGAGTCGCTGCCCCTGCGGCAGTGCACCGCCCGCATCCCGGCGCGCGCTCCTTCGGGCTCGGCCTGCGCCCTGGCCGACATGGGCCGCTGCGGCGCCCCGTGCACCGGCGCCCAGTCCGTTCCCGAGTACGCCGACGTCGCCGCGGTGCTGCGGGCGGCGGTCGCCTGCGATCCCACCGACCTGGTCACCCCGCTGCTCCGCCGCGTCGAGCGGCTGGCCGCCGAGGAGCGCTACGAGGACGCCGCGGTCCTGCGCGACCGCGTGGCCGTCCTGCTGCGGGCCGTCCGCCGGCGCCAGCGGCTGGAGTCGCTGGCCGCGGTTCCGGAGCTGGTCCTGGCCCGCCCCGACGGCGCCGGCGGCTGGGAGCTGTCCGTCGTCCGCCGGGGGCGGCTGGTGTCCGCCGGGGTGGCCGTCCGCGGGGCCTCGGTCCGCGGCACGCTGGCCGGCCTGCTCAGCACCGCCGAGACGCCGATCGGTCCCGACGGCGAGATCGCTGCGTCCGTCGACGAGACCGAGCTGGTGCTGCGCTGGATGGAGAAGCCGGGCACCCGGCTGGTCGAGCTGCACGGGACCCTCGCCAGCCCGGCCCCGGGTACCGGCAGCTTCAGCCGCTTCCTCGCGATGGCCGACGGCAGCGGCGTCCGCCGCGACCCCTTCGCCGACGGGCGGTCGCTGGGTACCCGGGCACGGCCGGACCGGATCACGGCGGGCGTGGGCAGCGGCCCCCGGGCCCGGCTAGCATCCCCGGCGTGATCACCGCCATCGTGATGATCGATACCGCCACCGACTCGATCCCCGAGGTGGCCGCGGCGATCGCGGACCTCGACGGGGTCAGCGAGGTCTACTCCACCGCCGGCGACGTCGACCTGATCGCGATCGTCCGCGTCCGCGAGTTCGAGCAGATCGCCGAGGTGATCGCCGGCCGCATCAGCAGGGTTCCCGGCGTGCTCGAGACCGACACGCACATCGCCTTCCGCGCGTACTCCCGCCACGACCTCGACGCGGCGTTCTCGATCGGCTTCGACTCGGCCGACTAGTCCGTCAGCCCCGGGACGCCTCGCGCGTGGCGCGGCTCACCGCGACCCACCGCTCCAGCAGCGCGGCGGCCCGGCCGTCGTCGATCGCGGCGGCGGCCCGCTCGAGCCCGGTGGCCAGCCCGTCGTGGAGGCCGGCGGAGTGCTCGTCGAACGCGGCCAGCGCCGCCGCGGCGTTGAGCAGGACGGCGTCGCGCACCGGACCGCGCTCACCCGCCACCACCCGCCGGAAGACGTCCGCGTTGTAGGCGGGCGGTCCGCCGCGCAGCGCGTCGGGTGCGGACGCCGGGATGCCCAGCGCCGCCGGGTCGACCCGGTCGGCGACGACCGCGCCGTCCCGGACGACCCACGCCGACGACGTCGTCGCCGTCGTGAGCTCGTCGAGGCCGTCGTCGCCGCGGAACACCACGGCACGACCGCCGCGGGCGGCCAGCACCTCCGCCAGCACCGGGGCCATCGCACGGTCGGCGCAGCCGATCGCGGCGGCCACCGGCCGGGCCGGGTTGGTCAGCGGCCCCAGGAAGTTGAAGACCGTCGCGATGCCGAGCTCGCGCCGTGGCGCACCGGCGTGCCGCATGCCCGGGTGGAAGACCGGCGCGAAGAAGAAGCCGATGCCGGCCTCCTGCACGCACCGGGCCACTCCGGCGGCCGGCAGGTCGATGACCACGCCCAGCTCCTCGAGCACGTCCGCCGCCCCGGACGAGGACGACGCCGCCCGCCCACCGTGCTTCGCGACCGGCACACCGGCCGCCGCGGTGACCACCGCGGCCATGGTGGAGATGTTCACGGTGTGCGCACCGTCACCCCCGGTGCCCACGATGTCGACGCACGCGAGCGGGAGCGCCACCGGCGTGGCCTGCGCCAGCATCTCGGCGGCCAGCCCGGACACCTCCTGCGCCGAGGCGCCCTTGGCACGGAGCGCGACGGCGAACGCGGCGATCTGCGCGGGGGTGGCCTCCCCGGTCATGACCTCGCGCATCGCCCACCCGGTGTCGGTGGCGTCGAGGTCCTGGCCGGCGAGCAGGCGGTTGAGCAGGCCCGGCCAGGACGGCCGGACGGCTGGAGCGGCGGTCACCGCGCGGTCACCGGACGGCGGGGCGGGGTGCGGAGCTGCGCAGCAGGTCCGCGACCAGCCCGGGCGCGGTCAGCGGGTCGACGGGCAGCGGCAGCGTCCCCTCGGCACGCGACCAGTGCGCCAACCACCGGTCGGGCTGCCGCGCGATGAGGACGCACACGGCCGGACGGTCGGGCACCTCCTGGTCGAGCTGCCGCGCCAGGGCCAGCCCGCCGGTCGGCTGCGCCTCCCCGTCGAGGATGCACAGCGCGATCCCACCGCCGTCGACGGCCGCGACCACCTCGTCGCCGGTGGCGCACTCGACCCAGGTGAGCGGGCCCACGTCGGGCGCGGGCCGCCGGCCGACGGCGGTCCGCACGGCCTCGCGGGTGGCCGCGCGGGAGCTGTAGACCAGCACGGTGGCCGGTGCGTCGGGGGTTCCGGCTGGGCTCACGCGGGCGAGCCTAGTGGTTGCGCCACCGGTCCTCCGGGAGGGCGGCGACCGCGTGACCAGGACCGCCCTCCCGGCACGCCACGCCGGGCCGACCCGAGGTCGTGGCGACGGGGGGCCGATGCCATGATGGCCGGGTGACAACGGCCCCCGTGGCGAGCAGCACCTTCGACACCTCGCGGGTGCACTCCCTGACCCGACCGAACATGGTCAGCGTCGGCACGATCATCTGGCTCTCGAGCGAGCTGATGTTCTTCGCCGGCCTGTTCGCCATGTACTTCACCGCCCGTGCACGGGCCGGCGCCGAAGGCTGGCCGCCGGAGCCGACGGAGCTGAACCTCCCGTACGCGACGTTCTTCACGATCGTCCTTGTGCTCTCCTCGTTCACCTGTCAGTTCGGGGTGTTCGCGGCGGAGAGCGGCAACGTCTACGGCCTCCGGCGCTGGTTCACCATCACCTTCGTGATGGGCCTGGCCTTCGTCGTGGGCCAGATGAACGAGTACCGCGTGCTGGTGACCGAGCACGGCACGTCGATCTCGTCGTCGACGTACGGCTCGGTCTTCTACCTGACCACCGGGTTCCACGCGCTGCACGTCATAGGCGGCCTGGTCGCCTTCGTCTACGTCCTCATCCGGTCCACCATGGGCCGATTCACGCCGGCCCAGGCGACCGCGGCGATCGTGGTCTCCTACTACTGGCACTTCGTCGACGTCGTGTGGGTCGGGCTCTTCGCCACGATCTACCTGATCCGCTAGGGGAACGGTGTCCACCACGAACCCGCAGTCCGACGCCGCCTCGCCCGACGTCGACACCGCGACCACCAGCCCGGTCGCCCGGGCCCGCGCCCGGCGGCGGAGCAAGCACCGCCGTCGCGTGGCCAACGTCGCCGGGCTGATGGCGAGCCTCGTGCTCACCGGCGCGCTGTACTCGGTCTTCAGCCCCGCCCAGGCCGCACCGGCCGAGAGCGGCAACGAGTCCGCCGCCGAGGCGGCCGGCCGTGAGCTGTACGAGCGCAGCTGCATCACCTGCCACGGCGCGAACCTCGAAGGCGTGCCCAACCGCGGCCCGTCGCTCATCGGTGTCGGCGAGGCGGCCGTCTACTTCCAGGTGCACACCGGGCGCATGCCGCTCGTGCGCCAGGAGGCTGACGCCGCCGACAAGCCCGCGGTCTTCTCCGACGAGGAGATCGACCAGCTGATGGCCTACGTCCAGGCCAACGGCGGGGGCCCGCGCCTCCCCTCGGGCGACCTGCGCGACGGCGAGGTCGCCGAGGGCGGTGAGCTGTTCCGGCTCAACTGCGCCTCGTGCCACAACTTCGTCGGCGAGGGCGGTGCACTGTCCGGAGGCAAGGCCGCGCCGAGCCTCAACGACTCCAACGACCTCGAGATCTACACCGCGATGCTGAGCGGCCCGGAGAACATGCCGGTCTTCGGTGACAACCAGCTGACCCCCGAGGAGAAGCGCTCGATCATCTCCTACGTCCAGACGATGAACTCGCAGGCCGACCCCGGTGGTGCCGGGGTGGGTCGCATGGGTCCGGTGGCCGAGGGCCTGGTCATCTGGGTGGTCGGCATCGGCGTGCTGATGTTCGGGATCTTCTGGATGGGGAGCAAGGCGTGACGACGCACGACACCCGCCCCGGCTCGTCCGGCGGCGCGGACACCCCCGGCCCGCTCTACGGCGGTCCGGACGACGACTACACGCCGGAGCAGCTCGCGGCGATGCCGCGGGAGGACCTGGACCGCCTCGGCGCCCGGTACGACGGCGTGGAGATCCTGCACGTCGACCCCGGTCCGGAGCCCGGCTCCCCGATGGAGAAGCGGGCGATCCGCCAGGTCGGCCTGTTGTTCACCCTCGCCGGCCTCTGCGCCTTCGCGTTCGTGGTCGTCTACGTCGGCTCCGGCTGGTTCTTCCCGGACTGGCAGTGGGATGTGACCGAGACCGGCTGGAGCGCCTTCTTCACGCCACTCCTGGGCCTGACGATGGGCCTGTCCCTCGCGCTGGTCGGCGTCGGCCTGGTGCTGTACAGCAAGAAGCTCCTGCCGCACGAGACCGCGGTGCAGGACAAGCACGACGGCTCGCACTTCGACCGGGTCACCACCGGCGCCACCCTCGTCGGCGGCCTGCACAACAGCGGCCTGGCCCGGCGCAAGCTGATCACCCGCTCGCTGGGCTTCATGGGCGGCGGGCTCGGGCTCATGCTGCTCATGCCGCTGGGCGGCCTGATCAACAACCCGAACACCGGCAACCCGCTCGGCCGCACGGCGTGGGCCGAGGGAGTGCGGCTGGTCCGCAACGACGGCAGCCCGATCCGCCCCGGTGACCAGGAGCCCGGCTCCCTGGAGACGGTCTTCCCGGCCGTCGCCGGCGGCAACCGGCAGTCCGACGCCGCGACGATGCTCATCCGCCTGCGCCCGGCGCAGCTCGCGGAGGCGCGGCCCCGTGAGGGGCAGGACGAGTTCGGCTACGGCGACTACGTCGCCTACTCCAAGATCTGCACGCACGCCGGTTGCCCGGTGTCGCTGTACGAGCAGGAGACCAGCCGGATCCTCTGCCCGTGCCACCAGTCGCAGTTCGACGTGACCCAGGGCGCCAAGCCCGTCTTCGGTCCGGCCACGCGATCCCTGCCACAGCTGCCCATCACGGTCGACGACGAGGGCTACTTCGTCGCACGCGGGGACTACCCTGAAGCTGTCGGCCCCACGTACTGGAACCGGGAGCGCATCTGATGGCAGCAACGGCCACGGCCACTGGGGCTCCGACCAGCCGGCTGGGCAAGCAGGCGGTCGAGATCGACGACCGTCTGATCGTCGCCGGGCCCCTGCGCCGGACCCTGAACAAGGTCTTCCCCGACCACTGGTCCTTCCTCCTCGGGGAGATCGCGCTCTACTCGTTCCTCATCGCGCTGCTGTCGGGGACGTACCTGACGTTCTTCTTCGACCCGTCGCTGCGCGAGGTCGTGTACGAGGGCAGCTACGCCCCGCTGCGCGGCGTGGAGATGTCGGCGGCCTACGACTCGGCGCTGAACCTCTCCTTCGACGTCCGCGGCGGCCTGTTCATGCGGCAGGTCCACCACTGGGCGGCGCTGATGTTCGTCGCCTCGATCGTGGTCCACCTGCTCCGCATCTTCTTCACCGGCGCCTTCCGCCGGCCGCGCGAGACCAACTGGCTCATCGGCGTGGTCATGCTGGTGCTCGCCCTGCTCATGGGCGTGACCGGCTACACCCTCCCCGACGACCTGCTCTCGGGCACCGGGCTCCGCATCATCAGCGCGATCATCCTGTCGATCCCGGTCATCGGGACGTGGGCGCACTGGGCGGTGTTCGGCGGTGAGTTCGTGGGCGAGCTGATCATCGGCCGCTTCTACATCGCGCACGTGCTGATCATCCCGGCGATCCTGCTGGCCCTGATCGCCGTGCACCTGCTGCTCCTGGTCAAGCAGAAGCACACGCAGTTCGCCGGCCCGGGCCGCACGGAGCACAACGTCGTCGGCAACCGCCTCTTCCCCACGTTCGCGGCGAAGGCGACCGGCCTGCTCTTCGTGGTGTTCGGCGTCATCGCCGCCCTGGGTGGTCTGGTCCAGATCAACCCGGTGTGGCTGTGGGGCCCGTACAACCCGTCGCAGGTCTCGGCCGCGTCGCAGCCGGACTGGTACATCCTGTTCCTGGACGGTTCGACGCGCATCTTCCCGGCGTGGGACATCAACCTCCCCGGCGACTACACGATCCCGGCGCTGTTCTGGCCGACGGTCGTCATCGCCGGCGCGATGTTCACACTCCTGGCGCTCTACCCGAACATCGAGCGCAAGCTGACCGGCGACACGGCGTCGCACCACCTGCTGCAGCGCCCCCGCGACGTCCCGGTGCGCACCTCGCTCGGCATGATGGGGCTGACGTTCTACCTCGTGCTCATGCTCTCCGGCGGCAACGACGTCTTCGCGGACAAGTTCGACGTGAGCCTGAACGCGATGATCTGGTTCGGTCGCCTCGGCGTGATCGTGATCCCGCCCATCGTGTACGTGCTGACCTACCGCATCTGCCTGGGTCTGCAGAAGCACGACCGCGAGGTGCTCGAGCACGGCATCGAGACCGGTGTCATCCGGCGCCTGCCGCACGGTGAGTTCATCGAGGTCCACCAGCCGCTCGGCCCGGTGGACGAGCACGGCCACGGCATCCTCGCCTACGGCGGTGCTCCGGTGCCCAAGAAGATGAACCAGATCGGCGGCGCCCGCCGTGCGATCCGCGGCTTCTTCAAGCCCATCGAGGAGCCGGCGCAGGTCGAGCTCGAGCAGCGCGCCGAAGGGCGTGGGATCGCAGCGGACGAGCGCCGCGAGCTCACCTCCTCCGGCCGGCCGTCCGAGGGCGGTCGTCCCTCTGAGGGCGGTCGCCCGTCCGATGGTGGTCGCCCGCAGGCGCCCCGCGACTGACCCCGCACCGCTCGCGCAGCAGGGCCCCGGTGGATCCGTCCACCGGGGCCCTGCTGCATCTGTCGGGGGATCGAGAAGTCACCACTCCCCCACTGCGCTCGCTCGGGCAGTGCCGTCCTCCGGGGTGCGGACGATCGCCTGTGCGCATCCCTGGCACCCGCGGCTTGCGCTTGTCGGGTCGTTCCCGCGCTGGTCGGGCTCTGCAGCACCAGAGCGTCAGGAGTTCGACCCCACCAGCGCCCCCCTGACGCGGCGGCCGGCACCACCCCCGCCCCGAGCCGCCCCC
>Ga0210040_10003665_pt1 | contig 20628 bp, 17 predicted proteins | sample CryGeyCG12114_NA_FD_185462 | JGI IMG/M metagenome (GOLD analysis project Ga0210040, IMG submission 185462) | Groundwater microbial communities from aquifer - Crystal Geyser CG19_WC_8/21/14_NA (SPAdes) (version 2) | ecosystem: Environmental > Aquatic > Deep subsurface > Groundwater | place: USA... | reverse complement strand
TACTTACGAATAATAAAATTAGAATAAAAAACTGACCTGAATCCTGGAAGAAAATTCTGGTCCTTTTGCAGTATATAGTAGTCTTAATGATGAAGGAAAGTTACATGGTACTACTGGAATGTTATGTAAACATTGGGGTATCAGCTTTCACTACTTTTTTTGCTTTGTTTCCCATTTTACTTACTGACTGGGACAAGTCTCGTGTACAACATATGGGAAAATTTTCGCGGTAGCGCAATTTAACATTTTGAAAAATTCTGCGGGAGATGAATATTGCCATAAAACTGGAAAGTTTTGTTGAAAAAATATTCTGTTGGATAAACAAAAAGTTAATTTTTCATTTGTGTCAAATGTAAGTAGGCTTTACCTGTGGAAATGTCAGGAAGTGATAGTCAAATGTACGGGGGAGCTGGGGATAGCAGTTTTTCCCAGCAGCAGCAACCCAGAGCTCAACCTCAGGTTTTAAATTTTGTTACGGCTTTAAAATGGAAGAAGTTCAAGATTTATAACTGCAATTGTTTGTTCTGATTGCAGAGGTACCAATTCACACCTGATGAGATGCGAGTACTGAAAGAATGTAATAGAGAAAGTTTTTGGGGTCGATCCATGCCATTAGGAACTGCATTGGCGTTAGGAACTTTCTATGCTGTTAGAGTTGGTAAGCAATACATTTTATTATGATATTTGACGAATGAAACGTAGTTTTTAGCCTGGTGGCTTATGAACCCGTGCCAGCTTTTTGGTAATTTACTTGGTTTTAATTTTCTGTATGGTATTGTAGGGTACTTAAAAGGTAGTGCACGATTCGGCCCCGCACCGAAAATGTTTGCTGCTGCGACCCTGGGATATTTTGTTGGTAAATTTTCCTACCAACAAACCTGTATGGAAAAAATCATGGCGCTTCCTAATAGTCCTCTGGCTGAAATGATAAAAGCTCGTAGAGGGAAAATTGGACTTCAAGAGACGTAAGTATTTTAACATTAATTTACTAAAAGCAATTTTGATTACAATTGTCAATGGCTTTTTGAAATGGCAACAGATTGGCGACCACAATGGAACCTGGTTTCAGCCCTCCAACACCTATTGTAGGGACTGTTGCATTTCCTGAAGATAATTCCTCAGAAGATGCTCAAAATCATTTTACTGAAATCAGTGAAAGTCGCCCGTTGCAATCATTTGATAATGAAGCCACCATTTATGCTGGTGGCGATGTTCGATCCAATTATGACACAACTGAACAAATGATGAGTGACTCCAATCTTCCTGAAAAAAGGATCATGTCTTCTGTTACTTATGATGACTTGCGAAAACAGAATCGAGACGAGTATAGGATCAAGAGTCTTGGCCCTGGACCTTCTGCAATATCTGACGAGTATGGGAAAAGAAAAGATTTTTGTAAAGTCTTCCCGCTAATTAATAATGATTGCAATTAATTGATATGATTTTACAGTCGAAGGCCAACACCTCCTCCACCTGCTCGAGAAAATATTTCAACGCCACAGCAAGGTTCACGTGTTAAAAATATTTACGGTGATATTTGGGACGAAAAATCAAAATAGATAATTGCCTTCACTTCAGGTTTGCCGTTATCGTTCTAAATGTCATAGTCATTTAGTCATATTGCTATTCGATATTCATGATGTGAGCAGTCAAGTACTGAATGCATTTGTAAGTCCTTATGAGCAACGACGTAAGTTCTTAGTGATCATCATAAATCATAACTACTAATAAATATCCTACTAATATGAATGCTCTTGCTTTCAATTACAATACGTTTAGTACGTACAATTATACAAGTTTGGAAAACATATGTAGTCAACTTAAATAGTACTTAGTTCAATTTAAATCAAAATTCTGGAAGAATGACATCAAAAATAAAAAAACCACTCAATTTCAATAATAATTTTTCATCAATGACTATATTCAAATTATATTTTCATTCATCTAAAAGTAAAAGCGCAGAACTTTTCCAGCTTTCTGTTCAAATAGATGCATATTATCAAGATTTTGAGAAATCAGTTGCTGTCTAGTATCCGCTTGACTCTTAATTTCTGCGTCTGCTCTGGGATCCTGTGCTCTGTACGAGCTGTACATTTCTAATTGCGACTTCACAGCTTGAGCGTATGATACGGATGCTGTTACTAAATCCCGTTGCAATAGTTCGTCTACTTTAGGTATTTCAAGAAAGTTTCGGACTACCAAAGCTTTCTTTTTGGTACACACATCGCCATGATACTGCGCTCGTATAGCCGAACCCAATTTTCCGTCTTCTTCTTCCAAGTATATTCCTATTAATTACAAGTTAAAAGTTTTCACTGCAGAAAAAGGGGGCCACTTTTTTGTCCAATAATTTAATATAGATTTACCAGATACATCATGTACGTCCTCAGGGTATTCTCCAATTTCATTAGCATTCAAACCGTATGTATTTAATACACCTTTTCTCTCTTTTTTCCTTTCTTCTTCAACCGGTGATTTAATTATTTCATCCTCCGTCGTAAAATCATCATCTTTCTGGACACTTAGTTTTGGCACATTTGCTTGCTCTTTTGGCTTGCTCTTTGTCTTAGGTATCGTCTTGGAGTCACCCCGTTTCTTTTTCTTTGAAGCTATTTTGGTATTGGCGGTTGCTTTCTTTGGTTTTCCTTTATCTTTTGATTTAGATGACCCTAGAATTCAAATAAGATTGCATTCCCCTATTCTCCATCCATAATATAAATAAATTGCATGCATAATTTTTCTTACTTCTGTCCGTCTTTGGATCAGGGTCAATTTCAGAAAGCTCATCCCCAGTCATATCCTTGTCTCCAGCCAAATCTAAAGGTTCAGCTTCATTTTCTAAAACCTCTGGAGGCTCTGGTAATTTCGGAGACTTCTCCTCACTCGAAATCAGTGCGTCGTTCTTCTTTTTCAAAAATAAGCTTTTCGGTGTTGGACAATACTTTGGCCGTTGCGTATGCGCCTTCTCCAAAATGTATCCAAACCAACGGAGGTTTACAGGTTTAACTATTTTCACCTCCTTATTTGGTAAATAGCGGGGTCTAAACACGGGCTCCCTGTATGCACCAGTCCAAATGCCTGAAGGATTTTCGGCATCCCCCACTGGTTTCATCACTGTCACATACTTCCTATTATCTAAGTTTGGAATAGGATCTTCAATCACTATTGCATCTTTGCAAGCTTTAGCAGAATACACTATCCTATCTACTTCAGCCTTTTGAAGGAATTGATGTCCACTCATATCCCTTTTCATGATGAAAATCTTAGTATCTGGTAAATGATTGCACAACATGGCGGGTTGCCTGGCTGCATGGATTTTTTTCGCAATAGTGAAAACTTCTTCAGAAGAAGTAGTCCGTAGAATTCCCGACACATAGGATTCTGGAACTTTACAATAGTCGGACAAAGTTCGTACCAATTCTTTATTAGATATACTCATTCGGTTGATCAAATTCTCGCTTTTGTTCACGACACTTTCCCCGTAGATATCTAAAGCAAATCTATTATCCCAAGAATCCAAGGATCGACACAAACTGAAATCATCGTTGAATGAAAGGAATTCTTCAAATTCCATGGCAGCTATGTCTATGGATTTTTTGGCTTCTCCTAATTTTGCTTCGTCCGGGACTCTTTGTTCTGCTGACATGTTCTGCTCCGATATACCAAATGTGGAAACTTTTGTACCTACTAGTGAATGTGCACTGATAATGTGCTCGCCTTCCTTCACAATGTTCTTTAAACTGTGTGTAGATTTGGGATCCATAACTAGAGAAGGTCTCCCTCCTCTAGTTACTCTATTATTTTCATCTGGATTGATTACAGGGATCATCAGGGTCTTGCTAATGCCTTGCATTCTTAAACTGGATTTTCTTTTTGCAGGCTCCTCTTCACCTTCTGGCTCTGCAGATATGTTGAATGGTTGAGAACCGGGAGTTTTCTTTTCGAGAGAATCTTGAGCTGGTTTTCCTGAACCCTCGTGCCATAGTCGCACAGATGTGAAGTTTCCCATTTTCTTATCTTTCCCAACGTCACATGGGGGTTGACACAATACTGCTCTTAGGGAATTTACGTCCAGAGAATAGTTATCAACTGCTGAGACTTTTATTCCTCCGTTGGAAAAGACTCGAGCCCATTCTCCGTGGGGTAGTCGAATGTGTATGTTGTTTGATAAAGTGTTGAACAAGATAGTGGCATAGTTGGGATGTTCTATCATGGTTTTGAGTCCCACGAATTCCCAATCTTCGAATTCTTCGATCTAATTCGTCATTATTTGGTCAGTATTTGAACATGGGCAACGGGTAAACATGAGTGACCGAATAAGATTTATTTTTTACAGGTTCTTTTTGGAGAATCATTCTGGTAGTGAATCTAGTCCCATCTGGGTAATGTGTTATCAGAGTTCCGTCATGTCTATGCAAAGTTACCACTCCATCTTGTCTTCGAGTGAAAATCTAAGTACAATCACATAGAACGTCAATGCTTTGCTATAGATCATCAACGCCAAACAACAGTTTCAAAACTATTTTTTCACCTCTCCATTGGCCAAAGGCCCAGCAGTGAATAGATACAATGGCGGTTGAGTGATTTTTCGCCCTTCGTGTATTGTCTTATGTTCCCCTGTGGGCAGAATAATTTCTCCATTGAATAGTTTTACAGCAGGCGCAGCCGAAAATATCCTTTGCTTATTATCTGCTTCTCGTTTCACACTAAAATAAAATAAATGCATGTTTGCAGCATGGTGACAAAAATATTTAAATCAACTTAATTCTGGATTAATTTTTTTGTATATTACTTCGCAGCCAATTCGGTAATATTTGTGGTGACTCCACGGGCAGTCAAAATCTGAATATTTCCATTCATCAAGAATTTTACGACAGACCCGTTCATAAGGTGATATCGGCTAGTTTCGGTCAATGGTGTGGCATAACCTGCATAGTTTCCATTTGGGGTTAAAACTAAACTTTTTTTATTAGTCAGCGATTATTTGAACTCTTTACCCAAAATTGAGTAACTCTGTTTGACTTCACGAGTGATGGGTGGACCAATCACGTCCTTTACTTCAATCAATAGTCCGGATGGAAGAGAAATTTTAAAGTCGTGAGTTAAAGGGTCCATCCTTTTGGCTGCAATGATCCAATTTGGACGAGCCCATGGTTTCTTTCTTTTGGGACTGTCTTTTTCTTTTTCCTCATCTGAATTCTCACTGCTCGCATAAAACCAACCTCCAACAATTTCAGATCCATGTCTATCAATATGGAAACTTTGCTTCCCCTCCCCATCTTTCCCAAAAGATTCCTGCTTCTTATTGGATTTAATTTTACTGTTTCTAGGTTTGGATCCATGATGGTCCTTACGCATAGTTTTTTTGTGTTTCGTGTGTTTACTTTTCGTTTTGCGTGCTTCTTTTTCCTTTTCTTTGTGTTTTTCTTCGTCTACCAATGCCACGGGTTTAGTCTTTTTCATTTTGTTGATGTTTGGTTTACTTTTTTTGTGCTCTGCGTAGTGTACAAGGTAAAAATGAAACCTTCAGATCTATTTTAATATTTTTCGTTTACAGCAAATTTTTCTTCTCTTTGCTTTCGCGTATTATGATATGAATGTATGGAGATTTTTACATTGTTCCTAATCAACAAATAAATCCACAACATACCATATTTCCTATGTTTTCCCCCTTGAGTGTGTTCCGGAGAATCTTTGACGCTGACTTCCGGAGATTTGGTCTCCGAATGAGTAGACTCTGTTGGGATGACTTTAGCGTCATTTTTATGAGGACTAATCCTGTCCACGATGTCGTTGATGAACAATACATGTTCATAGCTGAATTTGCTCCCATAAGCCGTATCCTTATGCTTGGAATTCACAGCTTGAATATAAGGTGCAGCTTCCTTGGTTCGTATGTCTTGAAATGAGAACATAACTCCATTCGCGTGCACCATGTGGAAATAAGGACACAGTACATAGTCTTCAGCGGATAAATCCGTATCATGAGGAATATAATACGGGTAGAAAAATGATTTATGACCATTTTTCTTCACAGAGAGTTGCATCATACGGAATGAAGGCTCAATTGTAGAAATATCGTATTGAATTATAGTTCCGTCCATAGGGAATAAATGGTAGGTATCCGATGCGGCTACTATGGCTCGTTTACCCAAGTCATAGCAATGGAACTGGTTTTGAGATAGTTTCGGATTTGGTGTGGTGAACGATAGGCGTGATAAACCGGCTAAACGATAAATTCCATGGGGAAAATAGTGAAAATCGAGATTATAAATTTAGTTTGATGTTTGATTTTTTCTCAAGGTTTAAAAAATTTTCTTTACCTTTATTGTGTTGTTTGACCGCATCAGTAAAATCAAAACTTGACGTTTTTGCAGGCTCAACAATTTCTGGATCCTGATCAATAGTATCTATAGACTCCTCAACTCCCATCCCAGTATCAGACGGTGGTTTTTCAGTAACTTCTTCTTTTTGTTCAATAACTTCCGATTTCTCTTCTACTGCTTGGTTCAATGGGGAAGCTTGCTCCTCTAGTTTCTTGGGATTTTTTTTCTTCTTCTTTTTGGATTTCCCATCTTCATGATCTTTACTCTCCTGTTTCTTTTTGAGTGGATCCTCCTTTTTAGTGGCTTCGGTATTAGGCTTGCTTTTGTCTTTCTTCTTTTTCTTTTTGGGACCAGAACTGACGGTCTCCTGGTTAGAATTGACTGGTGCAGCTGATATTGACGGTTTTTTAGGTGCTTCTTCTTCCACGGACGGGTTCGAGGGCACTTTTTCTTCCACTTCCTGGAGATTTTGGGAACGCAGTTCTTCTGGAGTTAGGACTCGCTCAGTAGGCTGCTCGTCGGGACTGATAGTCACTTCACGCGCGGCTTGTTCTTGGGCGCGCTCTTGCGCACGTTTTAGAGCGCGTTCTTCGTCTATTCGTTTTTGAGCGTGTAAAAGTTGGTGTTTGATACTGGGTATGAGCATCCATTGATCCTTTACACATATTATAATTTTGCTTAGTAAATATTTCATGATTTTGTCCATATTTTGTCGGAATGAAGATAATGTATTATGCTTCGCGCTCAGAAGGACAGTAAATCAGTTTGACAATCGACTATTCCTTACCTCTGGAACTATTCGCAAAAGTGTCTCCACACTAAAGGATTGTGATATTTCCATGCCTTTGACTTGCTCAAAATTCATCAGCCATGGAAGCACACCTTCTTCATTTACCGTGTATTCTAAAAACCCGGTAAGTTGGTAAAATCTTATGCAAACTTTTTCACAAACAATCAAACAACAAAATGAATTTCTCACTCACCCATAAAATGCTGCAACCCTGGTAAAGTTCTCAATTTGCGATAAAATTGACTAGATGTGTACAAGGATGATGGTACTGGGTTGTTGAAAATGAAAATCAGGGAATCGTAGAACGGACAATACATTCTTTGCATGCACAAATACTCCTTTGTGGATTCACTCAAAAGCTATTTCGCACAAAGCATTCATTTAGTATAAGTCAATCGAAACAGTTGTGTTTTACAGCTGTTTAGCATATTATTTTTATTAAACCTGTATCATTTGCGAAGGCTGTAATTCCTCCACAAAACTCCAGTCTTTCATCTCCCCTAATAAAACACCTTCTCTGGCTATTTTTGCCGGCAACCCTTTACTCAATAAGAAATTGTCCACCCATTTGGACAAATCTAAAGCCCCGCTGTCACTAATAGCCAACAGCGCAGGGCATTCCAACACAGACTCGAAAATATTCATCTCATTCATATTAACAAAATCAGCTTTGGCACATTCAACAAATTTGTTTTCCTTGTGATACTGTTTGGATTGCTCACTGAAATCGTAGAAACTTTTCACATCTTCTGCCACCGCTTCAGATTCTTCTTCTTCCATCATTTGTTCAGCATCGTGGTAAGAATTCTTGGACAATATTTTTTTCAACGACTCCAAAGACGGATCCTTAATACCTAGCTCTGAAGGGGATTGCATTTTCTCAGGTTCGTACCCTTCACCAGGATATTCTTGTTCGACTTCTGAGTGATTGTAGTCGTCCTCTTGTACAACTGTTTTACTTTTGTCATTGCTATCGGGTGATGTCGGTGGAGACTTCATTGACTGAAAATAAATTTTTGCATCATTTTTTTGTGTTCAAAAAACGTACGTTTTTAATTTGATCTTTTTGACTGTACATTGTCTAGAATTTCAACAGTATTTCCTTTGAGCATAGCTTGTTGCTTCATTGCAAAAGCTTCACGTTTTTTTTCTGCAGACATTTCATCAAATTTGCCTTTGTTCGATTTTGATTGCAGTTCATGTGGAGGATGATGAACCGCATCTTTGACTTGGATATCATTTTTAGAAGTCGGGAACATGATGAACTGGATCCCTTCCTTCTCGTTTACAGTCAAGTATTCGTGGTTTTCTAGCAATTTCACTGGTTTTTGCTCATCATCACCACCACGTACTAATGTCGTGAATGCTTCTTTAGCTTCACTTGTTTTCCTGACGGCAGCTTTTTCCTCTTCTATGGCCCTTTTATGAAGTTCCACTTCGATTCCAGCGCTCATCAATAAATGCAGGATGTAGTACATGTCTATAGTTTTTTTTAATACAGTGGGTTTCTATTGACTGTATGCTGGAGGGGAAGGTTTGATGAAGTATAATAGATAGGATAAGATAGAGTACCTTCATATCTGACTTTGTTTTTCGGCAAGAAATGCATGAAATGGTTTAAATTTGCTAATAGTTTCATATGAAGACCACGGTTGAAATCCGGGACATTCTGCCATAGGAAGCCTTGAACGTTGGAGAGTTCTCCACAAATCTCATGGCGTGCCACATGTGCAGCAAAGCTTTCTGTAATGATTGTGCAAAATGTTTTCAGCATTTGTAAAATTCAAAAATGACCATGCAAAGAGCACATTTCTGAACTTCTTCAAATCAGATGATGATATTTTTTTAAACAATTTTTGTAATTAGAGGATATGAAATGAATGAATATCATTTCTAATGAAAGAGGCAATACTATATTATCAATTTCATAATTTCACCATTTTACGTACCACTCAAATGACAAGTCCGCATGCTGGCGAAATCTCCTCCTTTGATAAACAAAGGAGCCTTCATATCTGCAGGCTGAATCACGGGAGCAGATTTTTTATGGTATTGAAAAGATTCGTGAGCACAATTGTCCGCTGTGTCTCCAGCTTCAGGTTTGTCCGGATTGGAAGATGTTTCGGATTTTGTCTCTCCAAGCAAAGATTTTGAGCTAGATTCATCTTTGGGAGAGTTCAATCTTGGTGAGTTTTTAGGTTTTCTTTTCAGCTGTTGATCAACCTATTAAAATAGCTTTATTAATGTATGCCGCAAACACAACAAATTTCTATTTTACTATTCATGTACATAAATAGGGTTTAGTTTATTCATACCTGTTCCAGTACGCAATTCAAATACAATGCTACAGTAATGCACTCAGCAGGTACTTGTTGAATTAAGCTTTGAAAGGTTGCTTTCGGAACTGACTCTTTTCGTGGGAGAATCTTTAGATTTATAAGCCATTTGTCATTTATGTTTTTGGAATAAAAATTAAACGCAATTAAAAAATATAGTTTTGAATGCTGATTGATTAGTACGAACTTTTTTAACAGTCGTGTTTGACTTGAATTCCTTGAACCAATCGGAAATTACAATCATTTCATAAATTCGTTGGGCTGCCAAATCAAAGATATGAGACGCGTAGATGCCCCTGGATTGTGGTGTTGTGAGTGGTTTTGTAATCTAAAAGAAGAACTTCTTTATTCTAAACAGAAAATTTCTGTTGAGCTATCTCACTAATTAAGTACACGAAATACCCTTGGAAGAGGAAAATTCATCAAAGCAATGTCATGCAGATAAGACGTGACTTCTGCTGAATTTATGAGTTCAGCCAGTCTGGCCCAAAATTCAGTCACAATATCTCTTCTAAAGGTTTACAAATTGTTAAAATTAGGAGAATCATTTCAACTTTTTTTTGGATGAATGGAAACTACAAGCTCTTACTTTAAATCACGAGCAGCATGCTGCTTTTGCACAACTCTCAGATAGTCTGGTAACAAATTCATGGGTCGAAATGTTCCAGGGATACTATCTTCAATATCGATAACGCTAAAGTTTCTTTTTGACAGAGATTCAACCGTCATCAACAGGATACCGTTCATTGTAATACCTAATTTATGGATTTCATGCTAAAATCTCCAAGTAAAACCTCATCACTATTTTAGTGGTGGCATTTATATCAACCATACCAATTTTTCGAAGCTCAGGAATTACTGCAGGGTCATAAAATCCCTGTAAAAGCACGAACACACTGGGTCCCATTGGTGGAGCATCATCTACAATAAAAATATTAATTTATCTGAAAGTCTGAAGCATTATTCGACTCCTTTATATGATTTGAAAATCTCCCATGAATGGTTTCTACATGCAATTATTTAGGTGCGCATTATTTTCCAATACACTGTATTATGAAACACTAACCAACTTCTTCACGAACAGGTAAAGGCATTTCTCCACGTTTAGCCATTTTGCTACTCCTTAATTTGGGAGCGACAGTTATTGGGACATCTCCTGGGACATTTGCTTCATCTGGAACCAATGAACGCCTACCCTCTGGTTGTGCACCGATAGATGTTTTATGTTTCTTCTTTTTCTCAGCCGGCCATGTGTCTACATGAGAAGATTTCCTACGATGTTTGTCTTTTTTGCTGATTTCTTTTTTCTCCCTTGAATCTAATGTGTCTGCCACAGCATTGCGGCTTGGAGGCGGCGGTGGTGGCGAATCTTCGGTGTGAGATAAGTCATCTTTAGACCGGCCCGGATTATGATGATGATGGTGGTGTTTATGATGTGCTACATTTTCACCGAGGAGGGCTTGGTTTTCTAGCATGAACTCTTTTGAGCGAGCACCGGTCGCCTCTTTTTGCTAAAATGGAGATGATTTCAAATTAATATATAGAAATGCGAATTTGCAGCGCAGACAAAGCTTTTTGTATGACTTGAAAAATGCATGAGAATCGAAAAAAAAATTGTGTTCATCAGCTGAAATTAATGCGTTGTAGCTGAACAAAAACATGAGAATATATTTATATTTTGTATACTTACTTTAGCTAACAAAAATATTTCCTTTATCACGGATCGCTTTATGTCTAAAAGCTTATGCTTTATCGCCTCGGCCCACAAGTCTGGTCTTTTGCTTGGTTCGTCTTTGGAGTTCAAATACAAAAGTTGTTTTTTAACTTTCTGGAAAAAAGTGGCATGTCCAGATATAGTTAAAGTAGCAATCAAAGCAACGTATAAATCCCTGTACACCTTTTTAATCAAAAGTATCACTTACTTCTAGAATTTCTTCCCCCGTCAGACAAATGAATCGTCGGCGCACACCGCTTACTACAGCCTTGTGTAGAAACGCTCCAAAATCTGACAGCTCTGCCGTTTCTTCCATAACCATTACCATGCAACTTGTAAAGCCATCCTACATGAAAACAAGTCAGTTCATTTCATGAATAATAACAAAACTATTAACTTACTATATACAGTCCATAGTAAACACAACTTCAAATAAACACTCTTACACTGATGTATGGTTCTCTAATGACAGCTGCAGTGTCCCAATCGGGCTCAGCGTGGATCTTCTCAGGTGCAGGTTCGGGGGGTGTAGTCGGTGGGGTCGACTTCAGTTCAGTGGATTTGTCGGCTCCATTCTCAGAACCAACGCTATCTTTCTTCTTTTGAGAACTTCTCCTGGACTTGCTGCTTTTGTTATCATCATTTGAGCCTTTTTCCTTCACATCCTCTGGAGCATTTGGTGCCTCTTTTATTTCATCTTGGGATGGTTTGACGCCCTCTGCAGTTTTTCTAACTTTTTTAACCATTGCTTAAAACTTTAAACGGTAGTTGTAACCAGCTTAAGTATGAATAAAACGCTTTGTAAAACTTTTCGTATGCATTTAAGAAATTGTGTCTACAGTTCTAGATGCCCATTCAACACGGGTTTGAAGTACAAGGACTCATTTTATTTCCAAAATCACAATGGATAAAACCTTAATATTGTCATGACAAACTTTCAAATTCCGAATGCCGCCTCCATGTGCAATGGAAATAGTTGGGAGCGTAAATGAAAGGCTTATTGCAGGTTTTTTCATTGTCCGCTGTCGATTGCCAGTAATAATTGAGCATCCCTGCATCGTGTAGGATTGGATTATTGGTGTTAAATCAGTGATTATACTTCACTCGCATTTGCACAACGTGCAACAGCCGCAAAGCTATCGCTTTGCGGTGTTGCAACGTCGTGCAAAAAGCTCGCTCGTATAATTTATTGATTTCATTCCATTTTTTACACTGTTTTGTGATAATCATTTTAGTTTTTATCGTACCAACGCATTTTTCATACTTTTTGCAGCCACCCAATGTATCCGTTGTAGAAGTAGTGCTATTATTATTGCTTTCAGGAGCGGAAGTAAGTAATAATGACGACAATTTGTCTTCACCTTCATTATCATTGCTACTACTGGTGTTTAGTTTTGGTGGTGAAGTTTTAATAATGAAATTATTTTCGGCTTTTGTCTTACCCAAAATGATTAAACTTTCGGCAGCACATGTGGTCAAAAACATGATAAAGTAGCACCAAAACAACATGTTTAACCATTCCACGTCATATACTGTTAGGTAAATTATTAAGTGATGGGATAATTGCTCTGTTAAAGTACATTCCCTATGACAAGTTAATTCCCATTGTATATGACAGTTATTATTGTGAGAAGAGAGCTTCTTCACAAAAATTATTATGGACGGGAGGGATCTCACAATTATAATTGGAAATGGGTGCTCATTGATATTCCATTATTGTTGAGTCACTATGAATGCAGAGCATAACGGTTAGTTAGTTATAATTTTTATGACGAGTCGTATCGTTATCGTTGCATACTATAGGAATATTTGTAATTGACGGTGTGTTATGATTTATACGCCATCGGGCCTAATTAGGGTGAAGATGTGGAATGCATAATACAATTAAGGTTATGAGGTTTTTGGGGGTAAACATTTGTTAATTAAAGTGCGTAGTACATTTTGTTATGGATTTTGCAAAGATTAATCGCATGTTTGCACGTGTTTATGATAATAAGTGCTTTGCAAAGGTGTTGCATGATATAATTGATGCTTTGAATGCTTTCCGCATTTAATCTAATGGTCTGTTTAGACTGGTTGTTACAAAAGTGCATTCGTGTGGATAATTAATTTTGAATCCGGAGGCAACAATATGTGAAATCAATCGGAAGTGAATTTGATTGGAAGAATGCAAAATACAAAGCTTAGCAAATGAATTGCCTGCAAAAGACTTGATTGGTACAATTCTTTGGGTAAAAACAAAGTCAAATTCTTTCATTTTCTGGCAATTGGCACAGATTCCAACATTCCTGCATGGATTATTGGATTGCTCAGTATTCAGAACAAATTATTTATTATCCATGTAATTGTCAAGATCATAAAATGGGACTGTCAATCACACAGTAACATGTGCTTAATGTGGCATTATATGTGCTGCTAAAAAATTGTTACACATGCAGCGTGAGATATAAATAATTACCATTTTTGGGCCAAAATTTACAACACTTACGCTTTCACATGTCATAAACGTACATTGTGCATGAACTCCATTCTATGTTATTGGTTCAAAATTATGTATGCTAGGAGTGCAGGTCAATTTCAAGTTTCAAGCCCAATGGGAAATGTCTACACATCACATGCGATCTGTCTGAAGACATTATTTTTGCATAAATTTTTTTCTGCCTATTTGCTTACTTTGCTCATTTTAGCAAATGTGTGAATTCTTTCAGATTCTGCTGCTCGTTCCTCTTATTTAGCCAATAGAATTTTAATCTTAATTTTTCACAAGATATGCAGGGCTATAAATTATGTACAGCAACTAACCTGAAACATTCATTGCATTGACCTCAGGCACCAATTATGATATGAACGACAACAAAAGGGTGTGGGATCCAGTTTGCTTACGATAAAAAGGAATATATCGTAAATGTGCGTGTGATATCTGTATCCCAAATTTTTCAACATTGGTAATTATGCAAGTACTTTTTGACTGATTTGGTCCTCAAGTTGAGTTACAACTGATTCAAATGACAAATTCACAATTTATGATGATTTTATTCGACATCAGGCTACAAAATATACAAAAAAACCATCAACAATCCACGCAGAATTCATAGCTATTCGTAGTTCTTACAGCTGAAAAAATGTATCCTTCTAACTTGTAAATTTTTGTCTATACGAGTAAGAAGTAAATTTTTTCTGTTCTGTACAATATTCTCAGTTCTCATAATGTATGTGCATTTAATTCCTCGTTTCCTGTCATGCTCTTTTAATGCAGCAATCACATCATCATAATACAGCGTTGCTAAAAACTGAACTCGCACTTTTTGTCCCCAATTGACACATGTTGTAGTGGTAGTTTAGTGCTGTATGTAATGCAACATAATAAATAATATACGCTACGCATACTTTATGTATGTATTCTTATTAGTCTCACTGAGTCGATAAAAAGCCGCACAAGCCATGTTTAAATGAACTTAATTAGAGATCTGAGCAGGTATTAAACAAGTAAGTACAATAATTTGTTGCGTGAGACTTTTTTTAAACCTAACCGCAAAATCTTAAGTATTTGTAAGTTCATTCTCATTTTTCATTAACAGCGTAGTTATAGTAAGCATAGTCAGTAAAACGGGAAAAAATCTGAAATTATAGTTAGTTTGTACGTTGTCACAATTCATGCGTATTCTGGGTCTACTAATATTCTCATACACTGCATTTAGTTTTGCAAGAGGATCTTGAAATGGAGTCAATGTAGAGCAATGAACTGGTCATGAATTCTAATGTGCGATCAAATTGACGCAAGCTAGGAGCTAAATGAACCATATATTTCTCAATTCCAATTACACTCGTGTTTTTTGTGCCTTGTCTGATAAAATCAAATAACAACACTTAATTAGTTTATAATAATGCGGTCTTCTTCTTTCTTTATGTCACTTGATTTGTTAATTGTTACAAAATATTTACCAACACCTTGACCAGTAATTAATACTTAGGAGTGGAGAAAAACCTGAGAATTCCGAATCAAATTTTCAAACTATCTACAAACTAATTGACTGACTATCGCCAAGTTCTTTACCACGAATCTACTACTACTGTAGTATTACAACATAACTATAGTAGTGGAAAGTAATTGTACGAAAAAACGCATTTAGATACTTTAAGTTAATTTTTACCTGATAAGATGTAAAAAAGCCAAGCTGTATAGGTTGTAGTTGGCAAAAGTTTTGTCATACACGGAAAAAAGTAAGTCAAACCACCGTATTATTGACACTTTTCAAATACATGCTACACTTTGTACCGTCATTACTGCAGGTTTACTCAAACAAAACATTTTGACTGACTATTAGCCTAGAAAAAAAAAACTAACTAACTACAGATTTGATTTGCCCAGAAGATTTGATCTATCAAAGGCTAATGTAGCGACAACAATTCGAACATAATTATCTCAAATTATTGGGCACGGATAATGGGCTTGGTCATAAAATTGTACGTACAACTAGAACACACGTTCATGTGTGATTTTTCTACTCAAAAGTGAGCTGTTGCTCCCAACTCTCAACTCACCGCATAGACTACATATAGTTTTAAAGAATGTATAGCTAAGCGGTTCCTCTGTCTCAGAAAATGAATTCAACATTAAAATTGAGTTATCATATAAGCTATTACCGCTCGCGAAAAAAACTTTTGTTGTACAGGAACTATATGCAAAGCCAAGAGGATTCTAAAAAACTTAAACCTTTAACTAAATAACTAACTAATGGTCACTTATAGTTAGTTAGTTAGTTTGTTAATTATACAATAAACATCATGTTGGACTTTTAACATATTTTGTAATATGAATTAATTCCTGTCCCCTTCCTAGATATGTATTTAACATGCTAACTTAAAAAATGCACATTTTTTTAAAACGAACAACAAAACGGTACTAACTAACTAGCAAAATCCTGAAAGTTTCCGCGTCAGAAGTGTATAGAAAGCAAAAGTTGAGGCACATCACATTTTTACTTCTCACACAAAAATTAAGTGCATGCAAGTCCAAGTAATTACATTGCCTACTGCAGCATCTTATCTGTTAAGGGAATTTTAGTGAAGCATGGGCAGCCATAGCCTTATTAGCATATTATGACCAATGTTCAGGATGACATTTTTTCTCACTCTCACTTTTTTCAAGCTGTCAAAAAATTTTGCGACTACATCCATCCTTTAGATTCATTGTGTGTGTGTTTGTTAGTTAGAAAATGAGTGACAACCTAAGCTTGAGGTCAATCCATTTAGAAAATACAATGCTTTAAGGGTTGTAATATGGCTGCGCAAATTATTATTATTCGGATTTAAATATCACGTAGTAAATAACTAACTGACTAACTACAGTTAGTGAGTACACAGTTAATTATTTAGTTAGCTACTATAACTAAACTAACTAAGGTGTGAATTTGAATTGAGTACAATATTATGTAAGGGTGTGCAAGGCCAACATGCGTATTCCAAAACTAGTTTAAGGAACGCATATGAAATGAAATAATGAACGAAATCTGCAATAATTGATAAATGACAAATAGACCACAACTATAACCCATAGAAGGGTGACCTAGTGATTACACACAAAGAATGATGTGATTACAAAGTTTACCTTTGGCTCTTCACGTTCAGCATATTAAGTTGAAATGTCAGTTTTCATAGAACATCAATTTTGAGATGCACACAAGAATTTATATACTATGCAGATGAACCAATTCAGGATTCGCAGATCATCATGTTCAAGCCCAGACAGATGGAATTGCGCAATATATTATTAATTTGTGCTTTTAGCTCCTGCTTCTATAGGTGGCTTGTTGATATCTAGTATTATTGAGTGAGTGTAATTGTGAATGAAATCATTTTGGTGTGTGGAGAACACGTACATATTATTATTTTGGGTTGTTACATAATAACAACTCTGCATTATTTATGAAACAGTGTAACCAACTATTATGGATGTACCCCAAAGTTGAGCCTGAGAGTCCACCCATTACTTTATTTGTTAATGTTTATTTGTTATACTTTTACATATGTAAAAGTAGTCTTGTTTTTTGCTCATGTTACTGGTCAATATTATGCCATGCCTAGATAGCGCAGTGTGTGCCCCATGGGTTAGATAGCAATTATTGAGTATCATTGAATTTGCTTTTAAAGATGAACTTTTTTTCTAATTAGGTTAGGTGAGTGACTTGGTTTGGAAGGTAACAATGAACGTTTGGTGTGAGCTTTTGTTCTAAAGTTCTACACACAAATAGTAAATAACAGCTATGATGCTTATGAATGAGCTTAACTTCACGTGTTTGTGTCTGGTTGAATTTCAAATATTTAAAGTTTCAATTACTATTACAAACCCTTTATTGGCTTTTTAATCTAATCGATCTGCTGGACTTGTAATAATTGTAATAATCTCGGCGTGGCTAGGCAGTATGGCTATCTATTGTTATCTAAACCATCTAAACAGAGTTTTTACGTTCTAAAAAACCAAAAAATAGTTGCATTGTTACCCCTAAATTATAGTTTCGTATTCAAAAATATACATGGACTTGACACCCGTTTGTAAATACGTGGATGCATCATAATTCCAAATGCACTCGCTAAATGGTCACACATTGGCCACCGTAGGTATGTACAATTCAATATACGCTTATTACATGCATGCTGTACTCAAAACCAGCTTTGAGCTTAAAAACAAAAGTGAACAACACTCACTCAACATTAATTCGCTTAGTTTCCGTTCCTCACCTACGCAAAATTGCTCTCCTTCTTCTAAGCTTATAAATCTTTGTTTTTGTTTCTCAATTCATTCAGTCGGTCGCTCACTCGCATTCAGTGAACAAGTGTTTTGTCCCTCAACTCTCATTCAAGATGAAATTAGCTGTACTTTTCAGTTTTGTGGCCATCATTGGTGTGGTCGTATGTGAATATGTGGTAGTTGAACAACCACAAGGTAAAAACGAAATCAAAATTTTATCCTCATCCCATTAACATACATACATACGCAAATGAAATGGAATCATCTCGAAAACAAGCTACCCATCGTTAAAAAGTGCTTTAAATTTTATCATCTTGTATTACAGAATCAGAAATAGAGGTTGCTGCCCCTACCCATTTGGAACATCATGGTATGCAAATATTAAGGAAAATTCTGTCACTAATTAACTAACAAAGTAAAGAGCTTCTTTTTCATTCTCTTGTGAAATGCAACTATAAATTTTTGCCTGTCTTTTTTCCCTATAGGAAGAACCAAGAGATCTCCAGGTGACCCCTTTGTAGCCCCATTGATCCTCGGAAAAACTTTCTTGTTGGGAGCCCTTTTGGGACCAAAATTGATCCCTCGTAAGCGATTCCACCGTGGACCCAGACATCATTACGGAGGATGGGGTGGTGGTTGGGGCTGGAGCAGTCCTCCACAACATTACTCTCATGGAGGTTGGGGCTGGGGATGGAGTGGTTGAGCACAATAGGAGAAATCAAAAGCCATATTCTGCAACAAATTAGGATAATATATGATATGAGCGTATTTTTTTTTTGTCTTCTTGCTGTTGTCTTTTCAAAAACCACCTAGTCCCTTTCAAAGACAATTTTCTGTGTGGCCGCAAAATTTAAAATTATATAATGTTTGTAATCATTATTGTGACAATGCTGTAACATATAATAAAACTTGGTTGAGTTTTATATATTTTTTGTAAAAAAATTTCAGTTGTTGGTGTGTTGATGTGTTTATTTGGAGGTAAATACTATTTGCATACATTACATGACATTTGGGCATATATTTGTGATTAATTGGGCAGCAGATAGCATCAATTAGACTCATAATTGGGGTGTAAAAAGATCACGATATAAATGATATTTGATCTGGCAGCTTAGTTAGTTACCAAATTAACGCGTTTGCATTTAATGAGGGTTACTCAATAAAAATTGGCATGTAACGTACCACTAACTAACTAGATAGCAGTATATTTGCATAAAGCCCCAGACGGAATTATTTAATTGGATAACGTGTAGCAGCAGTAGTGTTAGTTAGCTAAGCATTCATTCAATCTTGAATTGGAATGCAGGCAAACCATAAGAGGAAACAAAGTCGATTAAAAAGTGCATAGTTAATGGCAGTAGTGAGATGATTAATTAATAAATAATGTTGAGTACTAGCAAGAGTAGATTCCGTGTTTAACAAGATGGAAAGATTGAGTTAGATTTGATAAATGGTGAATTCTACCGTAAGCACATGCAGGAGACCAAACCAAAACTACTCGTATCATGTATATGCAGTATATAGTTTAGCAATTGTCATAAATTACGTTTTGATTTAGATCGTGTACTAGCACTAACTCACATTTGTCTGCAAAATGGACGGTAGTCATGTTATGTATTTTTTTCTGTGAATAATTTTTAACTTTCTATGGGTACTAACGGACTACTAACTTACTTCAATAGACCCAGTGGTCCACTATTAAGATTTGACAATCTTAAATCATTTCATGTGTGTGCGAAATGAAATTCATTTTTTGGAGACAAAGATTACTACAGCAGTGTGTACTCATAACCTTTCTTATGCAATCTTTGATACATAAATATAACACTCGCAATTAAAGGAAGTAGTATACATAATATGATTTCGTGTGTATCACACTAAATTAAGCTTAATCTTACAGTTATTTATTTAGGTAGTTTTGAGTCCTTTTTTTTGTTTTTGTACACTTAAAATTAAATTGTAAACTCAGTAGTTATGGGTAAGGAACCATGAACTGTGAATTAGATGAGGGTGTTTCACAATGTAAAGGTCAGTGTAGTAGTAGGTGCCTATCACATGGCGAGTTTGCACATCTTATTATTATTGCTCAAATCAGCTGGGATGTTTAAAATTTTGTCGACATTGAATGTACGTGATTTATAGACTGATGCTTGGTTTACGTTTAAGTTTGTGGAGGATATTTGGATCCGTTTAGTTATGAAAATTTGACAAGTCAGGGCTGGTTTGTTGGTTAAATAGTTAAAGGCATAACGAGACCAGTGAAAAGGCCCGTTCTACGCACGGGCGACTAACAAAATAATATCAAATCAGTTGAACCCATAAAATAAACGCTAAATTTTTTTCGTTTACATGCATTTTAGGCTTAATTTTTTCCATTTGTACGACTTACTAACTTGAGATAGGATAGCGCTAATTAAGGATGCGACAAAATAACCGGCAGTAGGGTAACGTAATATCGGTGTGCGACACAAAGGAGGCATTCACGAACGCCTGGGCAATATTTCATAAAACATTTTCAAGTTGACAGGGTGACAGCTGACATAGGCCATTATCATGACCGGTGTTTCGAAAAATCCTTGTATAGTTTTTACAAATTAACCTTAGCAATTGGCAACCAAAACTATGGAGTAAGTCAGCGGGGACTCAGCTTGTAACAGTAAACACGTTAAATAGTTGCACGATGCTGAAAAACTTTGATTAGAAATTAAAAATTT
>Ga0210040_10003664_pt1 | contig 20630 bp, 20 predicted proteins | sample CryGeyCG12114_NA_FD_185462 | JGI IMG/M metagenome (GOLD analysis project Ga0210040, IMG submission 185462) | Groundwater microbial communities from aquifer - Crystal Geyser CG19_WC_8/21/14_NA (SPAdes) (version 2) | ecosystem: Environmental > Aquatic > Deep subsurface > Groundwater | place: USA... | reverse complement strand
CCGGCACGATCGTGTCCGGCTCGATGGAGGACCTCCCGGTGGAACAGGCGATCATCACGGGCGTCGCGCACGACCGCTCCGAGGGCAAGATCACCGTCTACGGGGTCCCGGACCGGCCGGGCGAGGCCGCGCAGCTCTTCCGCGTCCTGGCCGACGCCGAGATCAACATCGACATGATCGTGCAGAACGTGTCGGCCGAGGCCAGCAAGCTCGCCGACATCTCCTTCACGCTCCCCAACAGCGACGGCCCGACGGCCCTGGCTGCCCTGGAACGTGTGAAGCACACCGTGGGTTACACCGACGTGAGCTTCGACCAGCACATCGGCAAGGTGTCGCTGGTGGGCGCGGGCATGCGGTCGCACCCGGGTGTCTCGGCCAAGTTCTTCGGGGCCCTGGCCGATGCAGGCGTGAACCTCGAGCTCATCAGCACCTCGGAGATCCGCATCTCCGTGGTCTGCCGCGACGTCGACGTCGACGTCGCCGTCCGCGCGGTGCACGACGCGTTCGACCTCGGCTCCGATGTCGAGGCCGTCGTCTACGGAGGGACCGGGCGATGAGCTCGTTCAGCGACAGCGGCCTGCGGGTCGGCATCGTCGGCGCGACCGGCCAGGTCGGAGCGGCGATGCGCTCGATCCTCGCCGAGCGGGACTTCCCGCTCGCCGAGCTGCGGTTCTTCGCCTCCGCCCGTTCCGCGGGCAGCACCCTGCCCTGGGGTGACGGGGAGATCACCGTCGAGGACGCCGCCACCGCCGACCCCACGGGTCTGGACGTGGCGCTGTTCTCCGCGGGCGCCACCACCTCCCGCGCCCACGCCCCCCGCTTCGCCGAGGCCGGCGTCATCGTGATCGACAACAGCTCCGCGTTCCGGCGCGACCCGGAGATCCCGCTGGTCTGCAGCGAGGTCAACCCCGGCGACATCGCGAAGGCCACCGGCCGCATCATCGCCAACCCGAACTGCACCACGATGGCCGCGATGCCGGTGCTCAAGCCGTTGCACGACGAGGCCGGCCTGGTCCGCATCGTCGCCAGCACCTACCAGGCCGTCTCCGGCTCGGGCATCGCCGGCGTGCAGGAGCTGCACTCGCAGGCGAAGGCCGTCGTCGACAAGGCCGACGAGCTCGCCTACGACGGGTCCGCCGTCGCATACCCCGACCCGGTGCAGTACGTCGCACCGATCGCGTTCAACGTGCTGCCCATGGCCGGCTCGGTCGTCGACGACGGAACGTTCGAGACCGACGAGGAGCAGAAGCTCCGCAACGAGAGCCGGAAGATCCTCGGGCTCCCCGACCTGCGGGTCTCCGGCACCTGCGTGCGCGTCCCGGTCTTCACCGGCCACTCGCTGTCGCTGAACGTCGAGTTCGAGCGGCCGATCTCGGTCGAGCGGGCCACCGAGCTGCTCTCGAGCGCGCCCGGTGTGGAGCTGTCCGACGTCCCCACCCCGCTGCAGGCCGCCGGCCGCGACCCCAGCTACGTGGGCCGCATCCGCCAGGACCAGAGCGTGGACGGCGGCCGCGGGCTGGTGCTGTTCGTCAGCAACGACAACCTGCGCAAGGGTGCCGCCCTCAACACCGTGCAGATCGCCGAGCTCATCGCCGCCCGGCGCTGACGGCCACAATGGCCATTGTGGCCGGTCCCGTCGCGGCTCCCGTGCGTTGTGCAGGGGCCACAATGGCCATTGTGGCCCCTAGGGCGTGACGTGCTGCAGGGCGAAGGCGAGGGCGATCTCCACCTGGCGGATGGTCTCCTCGATCACCAGCGACCCGTGGCCGGCGTCGAAGCGGTACACCTCGTGCTCCGTGCCCAGCTCCTCGAGCCGGGTCAGGTAGTTGTCGATCTGCCGGATGGGGCAGCGCGGGTCGTTGGCCCCGGCGACCACGAGCACGGGCGCGGCCACCGCGTCCACGTACGTGATGGGTGAGGACCGCACGTAGACGTCGCGCACCTCCTCCGGCGAGCCCCCGAACAGCGCGCGGTCGTAGGCGCGCAGGCCCTCCATCTCGTCCTCGTAGGCGGCCAGGTAGTCGGCCACGGGCACCTCGGCGATGCCGGCGGCCCAGCGCTCCGGCTGCGTGCCCAGGCCGAGGAGGGTGAGGAAGCCGCCCCACGAGCCGCCGGTCAGCAGCACGCGCGCGGGGTCGACGACGCCCTCGGCGACCAGCGCGTCGTACACCGCGCCGATGTCCTCGAGCTCGGTGAGCCCGGGGCGGCCGGTGAGCGCGTCCCGCCAGACCGACCCGTAGCCGGTCGAGCCGCGGTAGTTCACGTGCACCACCGCGTACCCGGCGTCCACGTAGGCCGCCCGGCGGGCGCGGTAGGAGTCGTCGTCGGCCGACTCCGGCCCGCCGTGCACCAGGAACGCCGTCGCGTACGGGCCTTCCCCGGCCGGCCGCACCAGCAGCGCGTGCACGGTCCCGCCCGGGCCGGGCACCCAGCGGTCCTCCACCGGGTAGGCGGCCGGCGGCTCCTCGTCGGACACCGAGAGGACGACGGGGCCGTCCGCCCGGCGGATGACCGGCGGTAGCTCGGCGTTCGACCAGGCCAGCTCCACCGTGCCGTCGGGCCGGGCGGTCGCCCCGCGGACGACGCCGGTCGGGGTGTCCAGCTTCTCCAGCGCCCCGCCGGCCAGGTCGTAGCGGTACAGCTCGCTGCGGGCGGCGTGGTCGTGACCCACCAGCAGCGCCGAGCCGTCGGGGTACCAGCCGGCCGTGACGTCACCGGGCAGGTCGAGGACGATCTCGGTCTCGGTGTCGGCCGCGACGTCCCAGATCAGCAGCTCCTCGCGGCCCCGGCGCTCGTGGCCCACCAGCAGCCGGGTGTCCCCGGGCAGCGGGGCGAACTCCGAGGCGTGCAGGCCGCGTCCCTCGCCGTCCCACTTCTCCGCGACGACGGCGGGCGCGTCCTCGGTGGTGTCGGAGGTCCGGAGCACGCGCAGCGCCGGGTAGCGGGGGTCGCCGTGCTCGGAGTGCGAGATGACCAGCAGGTCGCCGTCGTGGGTGAGGGCGTCCACCGACGCGGGATCGGGGTGCCGGTAGACGACCTGCGGCGCCTGGCCGCGGGGCGCCAGCCACAGCTCGCTGCCGTCGTCGGTGGAACGGCCGATGGCGACCAGCTCGTCGCCGATCTCCAGCCCCGCCGGGTAGGCCGGGCCGACCTCGGGGACGGCGGGGGTGTCCTCGCCGCCCGCGAACGGCTGGGTCATCCAGACGCCGAACTCGTCGCCGTCGGTGTCGGCGAACCACCAGACGGTCTCGCCGTCCGGGCTCAGCGTGCCGATGAGCGTGCCGTTGGGCCGGTCGGTGACCTGGCGGTGCGTACCGGTCGAGCGGTCCCACGCGTACTGCTCGATCACGCCGCTGACGTCGGAGGAGTACAGGTTCCGGTGCGGCGCGTCGAACGCCCAGTCCGGCAGGGACACCCGCGGCGCGCGGAACCGCGCCTGCCAGCGGGCGGTGACCTCGGGGGGAAGGGCGGGGGAGGGCGTCTGCTCGGCAGTGCTCTGTCTGCCGGTTCCGCTCGCGGGCTCGTTCACCCGCTCATCTTCCCCCCGCGCCGGCTCCCGTCGCGGCGGCGCCCTGCTCCTCGGAGTCCGCGGGGTCCCCGTCCCGGGTACGGCCGACGGCGGCGTCCCGGACGTCGCCGATCAGCTGCTCCAGCACGTCCTCCAGCGCCACCAGTCCCGTCGTGCGGCCGTCCACGACCACCCGGCCCAGGTGGGTGCCCTCCCGCCGCATGGTGGCCAGCACCTCGGGCAGGGCGGCGCCGGCGCTGAACTCGACGAACGGGGTGACGTGCTCGTCGGCCAGCGGCCGGTCGCGGGCCTCGGCGTCCAGGACGTCCTTGACGTGCACGAAGCCCACGAGGCCCTGCTCGCCGCGCACGGGGTAGCGGCTGAAGCCGTACTCGGCCACCACGGCCTCCAGCTGCCGGGGCGTGGTGCTGCGCGGCACGGTGACGACGTCCTCGATCGGCAGCAGGACGGCGTCGATCTCGTGCTGCTCGAACGTCAGGGCGCCGGCCGCCAGCTCTCCCACCTCGCTGCCCAGCCGGCCCTCGCGCTGCGACTGGACCAGCATCGAGGAGATCTGGGCCCGGTCGAAGCTGGCCGCCACCTCGTCGGTCGGCTGCACGCCGAACAGCCGGACGAAGGCGTTGGCCAGGGTGTTGAAGAACCAGATGAAGGGCCGCAGCAGGCGAACCAGGGCGGCCAGCGGCGGCCCGAGCACGAGCGCTGCCCGGTCGGGCCCCGCCAGCGTGATGTTCTTCGGCACCATCTCGCCCAGCACCATGTGCAGCACGGTCACGATCGACAGCGCGATGGTCAGCGCGATCGGGTGCAGCAGCCCCTCCGGGACGTGCGCGGCCTCCAGCGGCACCTCGATGAGGTGGGCGATCGCGGGCTCTCCGACGGCACCCAGCCCGAGCGAGCACAGCGTGATGCCCAGCTGCGCGCCGGCCATCATCTCGCTGACGTTGCGCATCGCTGCCAGGGTCTTGACCGCCCGCGCCGACCCGGCCTCGGCGCGCGGCTCGATCTGGTCGGCGCGGGTCGAGACCAGCGCGAACTCCGCGGCGACGAAGAAGGCGTTGCCCAGCAGCAGGACGACGAGGACGAGCAGGCTCACGACGGTCATGCGCGCACCTCCGCGCGGGCCTGGTCACCGAAGGCGTCGAGCGTGCCGGCGCCGTCGTCGTCCGGCGGGTCCAGGCGGTGGACCCGCACCCGGGCCACCCGCCGTCCCTCCACGGTCTCGACGGTCAGCTCGGCGCCGTCCAGCGTCACCGAGTCACCCGGCTCCGGCAGCCGTTGCAGCCGCTCGGCCAGCAGGCCGGCGACGGTCTCGTAATGCCCTTCAGGGACGGGGACGCCGGTGCGCTCGAGCACCTCGTCGGGACGCAGCAGGCCCGAGACGACCCAGGTGTCGCCGTCGATCCGGCGCATCGTGCGCAGCGGGCGGTCGGTCTCGTCGGCGATCTCGCCCACCAGTTCCTCGACGATGTCCTCCAGCGTCACGACGCCGTGGGTGGCGCCCCACTCGTCGACGACGAGCGCGAGCTGCAGGCCCTGGTCGCGCAGCAGGTCCAGCAGCCGCTCGAGCTGCAGCGAGGAGGGGACGGCGAGCACCGGGACGGCCAGCTCGCCGACGGTGCGGGTGCCGCGCTCGTCCTCGGGGACGGAGACGGCGTGCTTGACGTGCACCACGCCGGTCACCTCGTCCAGGTCCGAGCCGTACACCGGGAAGCGGGAGTTGCCCGACTCGATGGCCGCGGCGATGACGTCCGCGGCGGTGGCGCTGGACCGCAGCGTCCAGAGGCGGGTGCGCGGGGTCATGACGTCGACGGCGAGCTTGCCGCCCAGCCCCAGGGACCGCTGCAGCAGCCGGGCTGCGACGGGGGACAGGTCGCCCTCGGCGGCCGAGCGGCGCGCCACGGACACGAGCTCGTCGGCGCCCCGCGCGGTGTCCAGCTCCTCCCGTGGCTCGAACCCCAGCCGGCGGACGATCCAGTTGGCCAGCCGCTGCAGCGTCCCGACGACCGGGCCGGTGACCCGGGTGAACGCGCGCATGCCGGGGGCGACGAAGGCGGCGACGGCCATCGGGTCGGCGATGGCCAGGTTCTTCGGCCCGAGCTCGCCGAGCAGCATCTGCAGCGTCGTGGCCAGCGCTATGGCCAGCGCGAGGGCGACCCCGGTGGCCGTGGCCTCCGGGAGGCCCAGCGTCTCCAGCGGACCGTGCAGCAGCTCGCCGATGGCCGGCTCGGCCAGGTACCCCACGACCAGCGTCGTGAGGGTGATCCCGAGCTGGGCCGCGGACAGCTGGGTGGACAGCGTCTTCAGCGCGCGGACGACGGAGCGCCCCCGCGCATCGCCGTCGGCGGCGGCCTCCTCGGCCCGCCCGCGGTCGACGGTGGTGAGGGAGAACTCGGCGGCGACGAAGAAGCCGGTGAGAACGGTGAGCACCACCGCCGCGAGGAGGAGCAGCCACTCGGTCATCGGTCCAGCGGTGCCCGCCGGCCGGGCCGCTCAACCGGAAGCGTCCGTGTCGTTCCGCCGTCCGCCGGAGCGACCCCGCCGCGGTCGTACGCCGATGGAGCGAGCCTTCGTCGGCCCGGGGCCGTCAGATGGCTGGTGCGGGAGCGCGCCGGATCCACGCCCAGACGTGCTTCTGCTGCCGTTCCCCCCACCAGCCATGCGCGCGGCTGAGGCGAGCGACGAGGTACAGGCCGAGGCCCCCACGGGCGGGGTCCCGGTCGATCGCCGGGGTCGGGCCGCAGTCGGCGGCGCAGTCCTGGACGTCGATCAGCCAGCCGTGGTCGGTCGTCTTCAGGGTGACCAGGACGGGTGGTCGACCGTGGCGCACGGCGTTCGACGCCAGCTCTTCGAAGACGAGCAGCAGCGCCTCGACGGCGTCGTCGTCGGTCTCCGCGGCCGGACGCAGGGAGCGGACCCGGTCGTGCAGCCGGCCCCGTGACCGCGTGATGGACGCCGGGGTCGTGACGACGGCCGTCCACACGTCCACGACGCCTGGCAGAACCGAGGGGGGCGGCTGCCGCTGCCAGATCGGCTCGCTCATGACCCCGGTTGCCGGCGAAGCCCAGCAGTCCTGCGCTGACTCCATGTCCTGCTCATCGGCAGCCCTCGCAGCTGACTGAACCGTGGCGGCCACCCGATTCGGACCGGCACAGGTGCGGGTGCAACGGACGAGGACGCGGGCTCACGGCGCTTCGGGCATGACGGATCGCGACGAGGGCACGTTGTCCGGTACGCGGTTCGGGCCGGCCTCCGCGGGGCGGGGGCGGCTCTGCGGGTGCAGCCTGACCGCCACGAGGGCGACGTCGTCCTCCGGACGTTCGGGCAGCATGCGGGCGAGCAGCTCGTCGCAGAGATCGTCCAAGGGGAGTCCGGCCAGCTCTCCGAGGGTGTCCTGCAGGCGCTGCAGGCCGACGTCCAGCGGCTGGTCGCGGCGCTCGACGAGGCCGTCGGTGTAGAGCAGCACGACGCTGTCGCGCTCCAGCGGGACCGTGTTCTCGTGCCGGGCCGCGTCGCTGGTGACGCCGAGCAGCAGGTCCGTCGATGCTCCGGTGAGCACCTGCACCCGGCCGCCGGGGTGCAGGACCATCGGCGGCGGGTGCCCGGCGTTGGACCAGCGCAGGTGCGTGATCCCTCTGGCGACGTCGGCGCGTTGCTGCTCCAGCCTGGCGACGATGGCGGTGGCGACCGTGTCGATCTGCAGGGTCTCGAGCACCGGGTCCGTCTTGCGCAGGATCTCGACCGGCGTGTCGTTGCCCTGCGCGCCGAGGGTCCGCACGATGGTGCGGAACTGGGCCATGACGGCGGCGGCCTCCGTGTCGTGCCCGACGACATCGCCGATGACGAGGACGGTCGCCCCGTTGGGCTGCAGGAAGGCGTCGTACCAGTCCCCACCCACCTCCGCCGCCTCCGCGGCCGGCACGTACCGGACGACGACCTGCGCGTGATCCGGTTCAGGAGGCGGGGTCAGCAGCGAGCGCTGCAGGCCGACGGCCAGGTCGCGCTGCTGGCGATAGAGCCGCGCGCCGTCCAGCACCAGCCCGGCACGGGCAGCGACGTGCCGAGCCGTGATCAGGTCCTCCGGGGCGAACCCGCCGCGCGCCCGCCCGTTCGACAGCGTCAGCAACCCCACCGGACCGTTCCGGCCCGGTAGCGGCAGCACGGCGACCGCCTCCGGCTGCAGAGCCGCCAGGGCGTCGCGCATCGGTCCAGGCGCGAGCATCGGTTCGGCGACGGCCTGGGCGTCGGCCGCGATCAGCTGCATCGCGCCGCTGCGCATGGCCTGCACGATGACCGCGTCATCGGTCAGGGCGCCCAGCCGGCCTCGGGCATAGCGCTCCACCAGCGGCCGCATCGCGGCATCGGCATGCCATGCGCCGGCGTGGCGCAGGCCCCGCCTCGAGCCGGCTTCGCTGTCGTCGTCCACCAGGGTGACGACGCACCAGTCGGCGAGAGCGGGCACCACCAACTGCGACAGTCGCTGGACGGCGGCTTCCGGGTCCAGCGTCTGGACCAGTTCATCGGTGATGCGGCCGAGGAGCTGCTCGCGTTGGGCGGCCCGGGCCGACAGGGCTTCGGTCCGGCGCCGCTCGGTGATCTCGAAGAAGTAGATGGAGATACCGTGCGGGTTGGGGACGGCGCGCACCTCGACCCAGATGTTGAGCGGCTCGGGATAGAACGCGTCGAACGAGACCGGCGCAGCGGTGGTGGCCGCGCGCCGGTAGGCGGCCTCGAACTCGGTGCCCACGGTTGCCGGAAAACGCTCCCAGAACGAGGCTCCCAGGAGATCGGCTCGCGTCATACCGGAGATCCGCTCCGCTTCGGCATTGACATGGGTGATGACCCAGTCGGGCGCCATGGCGATGAAGCCGACGGCCATGTCCTCGAGGATGTCGGCGACCCGGTCCTGGGTCTCCCGGCGGCTGGTGACGTCCCAGGCGGCGCCCAGGAGGCGGACGGTCGCGCCGGCCTCGTCGCACAGTGCCCGCCCCCGGGCAGCCAGCCACCGCTGGGTGCCGTCGGGATGGAGTACGCGGTACTCCGCCTCGTAGTCACCGCAGCCGTCGATGGTGTGCTGCAGGACCTCGCTCACCCGCGCGAGGTCGTCGGGATGCAACCGGGCGTTGAAGGCCTCGATGCTGCGGTCGAAGGTGGTGCTGTCGTAGCCGAACAGCTCCAGGAGCCGGTCGTCCCAGGACAGCCGGCCGGTGACGAGGTCCCAGTCGAAGGTGCCGATACCGGCCGCGGCAGTCGCCAGGGCGAGCAGCTCCTGCGCGGTGTCCACGTCGTCGACGCGCAGACCCGGGACGTCGGACATCCGGGACGTGGCGGCTGGGGCGGTGGGGCGGTCGTCCGGGCGCTCCATGACGAGAGTCCTGCTTTCGCGAGGTGGCAGCGGCCCCCATTGAACCCAGCCGCTGCAGCGACTGCGACGTCCGCGGGGCGCCTGGGACTGGTGGGGTTGCTGGTCCGGCCCGGAGGTCGCCGGTCGGAAGACGACGAACGCCGCCGGACCCTGGGTCCGGCGGCGTTCGTCCTGCTGCTCTTCATCGTCGTACTGCTGGTCGGGGTGACAGGATTTGAACCTGCGGCCTCGTCGTCCCGAACGACGCGCGCTACCAAGCTGCGCCACACCCCGAGGTGCGCTGGTCGAGTCTAGCGCGGTCCCACCGTCGGTCCCTCCGCAGGGTCCCGGGGCGAGCGTGCGAGCGACGGGGGGCGGAGGGACCCTCTCTCGGTGAGCGTGAGCAGGGTGGCCTCGGGCGGGCAGGCGAAGCGGGCGGGTGCGTAGGGGCTGGTGCCCAGCCCGGCCGAGACGTGCAGCCACGTGCCGTTCGGCCGCCCGGGGCGGGGCTCCGCCCAGCGGTGCAGCCAGCGCACCCGGTCGCGGTCGATGCCGCAGTTGGTGACCAGCGCGCCGTAGAAGGGCACCCGCAGCTGCCCGCCGTGGGTGTGCCCGCACAGCAGCAGGTCGTAGCCGTCGGCGGCGAAGCGGTCCAGCACCCGCGGCTCGGGGGAGTGGGCCAGGCCCAGGCGCAGGTCGGCGTCCCGGTCGGCCGAACCCGCGACGGCGTCGTACCTGTCCCGCTCGAGGTGCGAGTCGTCGACGCCGGCGAACGCGATCCGCCGGCCGTCCACGACCAGCTCACCGGCGGCGTTGGTGAGATCCAGCCAGCCGCGGTCGAGCATCCCGCCGCGCAGGTCGCGCCAGGGCAGCTCGTCGCCGTGCACCCGCTTGTGACCGGGGAAGAAGTACTTGAACGGGTTCTTCGGCCGCGGCGCGTAGTAGTCGTTGCTGGCGAGCACGAACGCGCCGGGCCGCTCCATCAGCGGCCCGAGCGCCTCCAGGGTGGGCGGGACGGCGTCGAAGCCGGCGAGGTTGTCGCCGGTGTTGATGACCAGGTCCGGTTCGAGTTCGGCCAGCCCCGCCACCCACTCCTGCTTCGACCGCTGCCCGGCGGTCATGTGCAGGTCGGACAGGTGGAGCACGGTCAGCGGCGCGGAGCCGGGGGCCAGCACCGGGACGTCGAACCGGCGGAGCGTCCAGCGGGTGCGCTCGTACAGGCTCGCGTAGGCGAGCATGCCTGCGCCTGTGGCGGAGACGGCGGCGGGGGCGGTGTACCAGCGCACACCGGGAGCCTACGGGCGGGGGCCGGGGATGCGTCGTGCCAGGCTGGTCCCCGTGCCCGACCTGAAGAAGCAGCTGCGCGACGACCTGACCGCCGCCATGAAGGCCCGCGACGAGCTGCGCACCGCGACGTTGCGCATGGTGCTCACCGCGGTCAGCGCCGAGGAGGTCTCCGGCAAGGAGGCCCGCGTGCTGTCCGACGACGAGGTGCAGGCGGTGCTGCGCCGCGAGGCGAAGAAGCGCCGCGAGGCCGCCGAGGCCTTCGCCGGTGCCGGCCGCGCCGAGCAGGCGGAGCGGGAGCGCGCGGAGGGCGAGGTGCTCGCGGACTACCTGCCGGCCCAGCTGGCGGACTCCGAGCTGGCCGCGATCGTCGCCGACGCCGTCACCCGCACCGGCGCCGCCGGCATGAAGGACATGGGCAAGGTCATGGGTGCCGCCAACGGGGTCGTCGCCGGCCGCGCCGACGGCTCGCGGGTGGCTGCGGAGGTCCGCCGCCAGCTGGGCTGAGCGCGTCGCAGGCGAACCGACGCGATCAGTCCGCCTCGCCCTCGTCGGCCGGCTGCTCGCCGGCCGGCTCATCCTCGGTGGGCTGCTCCTCGGTCGGCTGGTCCTCGGTCGGCTGGTCGTCGTCGGAGGGCTGCTCCTCGGCCGGCTGGTCGTCGTCGGAGGGCTGCTCCTCCGCGTCGTCCGTGTCGCGCTGCGGGCGGGAGGACTGGGGGCGGGGCGCCGGTTCCGGCGGGCCCATGAGCTCGGGGTCCGCGGCCGGGAAGGCCGTGGTGGGCTTGCCCTCCAGGAAGGGCGCCATGGCGTTGTGCCAGATGGTCGCCGGCATGTTGCCGCCGAAGCCGCCCACGTCCTGCTTCGCCTTGGGGTTGAACACCATCACGCTCGCCGCGTACTCGGGCAGGAAACCCACGAAGGCGACCGAGTCGCGGCCCTGCGAGGTGCCGGTCTTGCCGGCGATGGTCCGGCCCGGGATGGCCGCCCGGGTGCCGGTACCGACCGGCGTGGCGACGTCGCCGATGAGGATGTTGCTCAGCGTGTTGGCGATGTTCGCGGGGATCGACTCCGCCGTGCAGTTGTCGCCCTTCACCACCGGCTCGCCGTCGTCACCCATGAGCGGCTTGCCGTTGCGGTCCAGGACCTCCGTCACCGGGACCGGGGTGCACATGGTGCCCTCCGCGCCGAGGGTGGCGTAGGAGTTGGCCAGGGCCAGCGGGCTGGTGGCGTTGAAGCCGAGGGTGAACGCGCCGAAGTTGCCCTCGACGATCTCGTCGGCGGAGTTCTGCGTGGACTGGTCGTAGGTCATGCCCATCCGCTCGGAGATGCGCACTGCGGGCTCCACGCTGCCGAGCCGATCGGACAGCGCCAGGAAGTAGGTGTTCGACGACCGCACCAGCGCGCCGACCATGTCCAGCGTCCCGGGGTACCTGGTGCCCACGTTGGAGACGTCGTAAGGGATGGCGACGCCGCGGTCGGGATCCCAGTCCTTGAAGACCCGCGAGACGTAGGTGTTGGGTGTCGTGATCACGGTGTTCGCCGGGATGCCCGCCTCGAGCGCGGCAGCGGCGGTGAAGGTCTTGAAGGTGGAGCCCGCGCCCTTGCTCGCCGCGGTGTTGAGCACGACCGACTCGCACTCCTGCCCCTCGCAGCCGAACCGCCGGTTCACGCTCATCGCCAGCACCTTGCCGGTGCCCGGTTCGATGGCGGTGAACATGCCGGCGAGCGCATCGCCCATCGGCACGGTCTGCAGCACGGCCTGGTCACCGGAGCGCTGCAGGTCGGGCAGCAGCGTGGTCTGGATGGTCAGACCGCCGTTCTTGAGCTGGGCGTCGGTGAGGCCCAGGCCACCACGCTCGGGGTCCCGGACCAGGTTCTCGAGCGCGTAGGCGCAGAAGAAGGCGCCGACCGAGGCGTCGATGCAGCCGTTGGCCGGGGCCAGACCCGGCGCGACCGCCACCGGCGTCGCCGCGATGTCGCGGTACTCCTGCTCGGTGATGTGCTCCAGGTCGAACATCCGCGCGAGCACCTGGTTGCGGCGGACCTGGGCGTTCTCGGGATTGTCGATCGGGTCGTCGTAGAACGGGCTCTGCACCAGGCCGGCCAGCATGGCCGCCTGCGGGAGGGTCAGGTCGACCGCGTTGACGCTGAAGTACCGCTGGGCGGCGGCCTGGATGCCGTAGGCGCCCTTCCCGAAGTACACGATGTTCAGGTAGCGGGTGAGGATCTCGTCCTTGTCGTACGTCTCCTCCAGCGCGAGCGCCAGCCGCGCCTCGCGCAGCTTGCGCGCCGGCGTCTGCTCGGTGGCCGCGTCCCGGCCCTCGGAGGAGTCCGCCGTCTGCAGCAGCGTCTGCTTCACCAGCTGCTGGGTGAGGGTCGAGCCGCCCTCCTGCACCGAGCCCGCGGCCAGGTTCTTCACCAGCGCGCGCATCGTGCCCTGGACGTCGAGGCCGTTGTGCTCGTAGAACCGCGAGTCCTCGATGTCGACCAGCGCCTGCTTCATCACGTCGGCGATCTGGTCGGAGGTCACCGGTGTGCGGTTCTTCTCGTACAGGTTCGTGATGAGCGTGCCGTCGGCCGCGAGCACCCGCGACATGCCGACCGGCGTCGCGTCGGTGAGCTCCACCGGGAGGGCGTCGAGCAGGCTGGCGGAGTTGCGCGCGACCAGCCCGCCACCGCCGACCCAGGGCAGCAGGAGACCGGCGAGCAGCACCCCGGCGACGAGGATCGTCAGGGCGAGCTTCCCGATGATGCGGGTGCGGAGGCGGGCGTCTTCGGACATCCCCGCCAATGTACGGCGCCCAGGCCCGCGGGGGCCCGGGTCAGTCGCGGCGCGCAGGCAGGATCCGCGTCCGCGGCGTGCCGGTCGGCGTGTCCGTGTCGTCCCCGGTCAGCTCGGCGGCCATGGTGCGCAGGCCCTCGAGGTCGTGGACGTCGCCCGCCGCCGCGGGCACGGTGCGCACCGACACCTCCGGGTGCGCGCTGGTGAAGCGGTCGGCCAGGTGCTGCTCGCGCGCGGCCAGGGTCATCCGCTCGGCGTGCACCCGCAGCGCCGCGGCGGCGAGGTCGGCGTCCGGACCGCCGGCCTCCAGCACCGCCTCGGCGGCTGCCGCTGCCCGGGTGGCCGACAGCGCCGACGTCGCCGGCGGGTGGGTCCGGTTCACGACCAGCCCGGCCAACGGCATGCTGTCCGCCGAGAGCCGGTCGACGAAGTAGGACGCCTCGCGCAGCGCGTCGGGCTCGGGCGAGGCGACGACGACGAACGACGTGCCCGGCCGGCGGAGCAGCTCGTAGGTGGCGGTCGCCCGCTCGCGGAAGCCGCCGAACATGGTGTCCAGCGCCGCCACGAAGGCGGAGATGTCGCGCAGCAGCTGGCCGCCCAGGATCTTCGACACGATCCGGCTGAACAGCAGGAAGCCCGCGCTGGCGAACTTGAAGCCCGCCCGGCTCGGCGCCATGAGCAGCCGGATCATCGTGCCGTCGAGGAAGCGGCTCATCCGGTCCGGGGCGTCCAGGAAGTCCAGCGCCGACCGCGAGGGCGGGGTGTCGACGATGATCAGGTCCCACTGCTCGCTGGCCCGCAGCTGGCCCAGCTTCTCCATCGCCATGTACTCCTGCGTCCCGGAGAACGACGAGCTCAGGGTCTGGTAGAAGGGGTTGTCCAGGATCTGCTGGGACCGCTCGGGCGTCGAATGCGCGACGACGACGTCGTCGAACGTCCGCTTCATGTCCAGCATCATCGCGTGCAGTTCGCCCATCGCACCGGGGACCTCGACCCGCCGGGGCTCGTTGTCCAGCTCGGTCAGGCCGAGGGACTGCGCCAGCCGCCGGGCCGGGTCGATGGTGAGGACGACGACGCTGCGCCCGGCCTCCGCCGCGGCCAGGGCCAGAGCGGCCGAGGTCGTCGTCTTGCCCACGCCGCCGGCGCCGCAGCAGACCACGATCCGCGTGTCCGGGTCGGTGATCAGCGCGCCGAGGTCCAGCGCGGGCGCCTCCGGGCGCGCGCGGCCCTTCGGCGGGGTGGCGGTGGTGGCCGGCTCGACGCTCACGCGGCGACCTCGGCCCGCAGGTGCTCGTCCAGCCGGCCGGCGAGCTCGAACAGCGCGCCGAGGTCCATCGGGCCGGTGAGCAGCGGCAGCTCCACCGTGGGCAGACCCAGCGCCTCGACGTCGTCGCGCAGCGCGTCCTGCGCCGTCCACCGCCGGGCGTGCTCGACGGTCTGCGCGGCCAGAGCATCGGCGACCGCGTTGTCGGCGGGCAGGTGCGCGGCGGCCAGCGCGGGCGCGAGGTCGGCCCCGGTGAGGCCGGACGCGGCGGCCCGGGCGAGGTCGTCGGCCGGGAGCACCGGGTCGGTGGCCAGGTTCACGATGACCGAGCCGAGTGGCAGGCCCGCCTTGCGCAGCTCGTCGATCGCGTCGGCGGTCTCCTGCACGGGCATGTCCTCGAGGATCGTGACGAGGTGCACGGCGGTCTGCGGCGAGCGCAGCACCGCCATGACGCCGTCGCTCTGCGTCTTGATCGGGCCCGAGCGGGCCAGCTGGCCCATCTCGTTGGTGACGTTGAGGAAGCGGGTGATCCGGCCGGTGGGCGGGGCGTCGACGACCACGGCGTCGTAGACCGGCTTCCCGTCGTGGCGGCGGGTGACCGCCTCCTTGACCTTGCCGGTGATGAGCACGTCCCGGAGCCCGGGGGCGATGGCCGTCGCGAAGTCGATGGCACCCATCTTGCGCAGCGCCCGGCCGGCACGGCGCAGGTTGTAGAACATGTCGAGGTAGTCCAGCAGGGCCTCCTCGACGTCGATGGCCAGGGCCTTGACCTCGCCGCCGCCGCGCGCGACCGCGACCCGGCGCTCCTCGTAGGGCAGCGGGGCGGTGTCGAAGAGCTGGGCGATGCCCTGCCGGCCCTCGGTCTCCACCAGCAGCACCGAGCGCCCGTCGGCGGCCAGCGCGAGGGCGAGGGCGGCGGCCACCGTCGTCTTCCCGGTGCCGCCCTTGCCGGTGACGACGTGCAGGCGCGCGGACGTCGGGAGGGTGCTCACCGACCCAGCGTACGAGCGGTAGAAGGACTCCGTGCCCCCGCTGCTCGCTCGCTCGCAGCGGGCCCGTGCACGGGGCCGCCCGTGGAAGGACCCCGTCCTCCCCACCCTTCGCACGCTCAGGGCGGGCCCCGGGGCGGGGCCGGGCTGCGCTAGCGTCCCGCGCATGACCGAATCGGCACGCCAGCGGTGGGAGTACGCCACCATCCCGCTGCTCATCCACAACACCAAGGCGATCCTCGACTCGTGGGGCGTGGACGGCTGGGAGCTGGTGACCGTCCTCCCGGGCCCCAGCGGCTCGGACCAGCTGGTGGCCTACCTCAAGCGCCCGGCGTGACCGCGGCGGCGCCCGGCTGGCACGCGCGGCTGGCCGAGCTCGGCATCCGGCTGCCCCCGGTGGCCGCACCGGTCGCCGCCTACGTCCCCGCGGTGCGCACCGGGTCGCTGGTCCTCACCTCCGGCCAGCTGCCGTTCGTCGACGGCGGCCTGCGCCGCACCGGCAAGGTCGGTGGCTCGGTGGACGTCGAGGCCGCGGCTGCCGACGCCAAGGTGTGCGCGCTCAACGGACTGGCCGCGATCGACGAGCTGGTCGGCCTGGACGAGGTGGCCCGCGTCGTCCGCGTCGTCGGGTACGTGGCCAGCGCCGAGGGCTTCACCGGTCAGCCCCGCGTGGTCAACGGCGCCAGCGAGCTGCTCGGCAAGATCTTCGGCGACGCCGGCCGGCACGCCCGCAGCGCGATCGGCGTCGCGGAGCTGCCGCTGGGCGCCCCGGTGGAGGTCGAGCTCACCGTGGAGCTCCGGTGAGCGACGCGATCCGCTCTGCCGCGACCGTCCTGATCGTCCGCGACGGCGCACCGGGCCTCGAGGTGTACCTGCTGCGCCGCACCAAGGGCATGCCGTTCGCCGGCGGGATGACCGCCTACCCCGGCGGTGGGGTGGACGAGCGGGACGCCGACACCGAGATCGGCTGGGCCGGCCCCTCGCCCGCGGAGTGGGCCGCTGCCTTCGGTTGCGACGAGCGCCTGGCGCGCGAGCTGGTCTGCGCCGCTGTGCGGGAGACGTTCGAGGAGGCCGGCGTCCTGCTGGCCGGGCCCGCGGAGGGCGCCGTCGTACCGGACGTCTCGGGGGACGACTGGGAGGAGCAGCGCCAGGCACTGCTCAGCCGCGACCTGTCGCTGACCGAGCTGCTGGCCGGTCGCGGGCTCGTGCTGCGCTCGGACCTGCTGCGCCCCTTCGCGCACTGGATCACCCCGCCCATGGAGTCCCGCCGCTACGACACCAAGTTCTTCGTGGCGGCGCTGCCGGCCGGGCAGGAGGCGCGCGACGTCTCGGGCGAGGCCGACGAGGCCGCGTGGCTCGCACCCGCCGCAGCGCTGGCCGAGCACCACGCCGGCGACCGCCCGATGCTCCCGCCGACGTCGCACACGCTGACCCAGCTGGACCGGTTCGCCGACGTCGCCGCGGTGCTGGCCGGCTCCCCGCCGGACCCGCTGGAGCCGATCATGCCGGGGTTCGAGGACACGCCCGAGGGCCGCTTCGCCGTCCTCCCCAACGGCGACCGCGTTCCGCTGGTGGTCCCGAAGAAGCACTGATGAACGCCAGAGGCCCAGGACCGATCCGGTCCTGGGCCTCTGCGGTTCAGTGCGTCGTCATCTGGCGCGGCGGCGGAGGCGGTCCTCGTCGAGGACGACGACCGACTTGCCCTGCAGCTGGATCCAGCCGCGGTGCACGAAGTCGGCCAGGGCCTTGTTCACCGTCTCGCGGGAGGCGCCGACCAGCTGGGCCAGCTCCTCCTGCGTCAGGTCGTGCTTGACGCGCAGGCCGTCGCTCTCGCGGTTGCCGAAGCGGTCGGCCATCTGCAGCAGCGCCTTGGCCACGCGGCCGGGGACGTCGGTGAAGATCAGGTCGGCGACGGAGTCGTTGGTGCGGCGCAGGCGGCGGGCCAGCACGCGCAGCAGCTGCTCGCCGATCTCTGGGTGCGCCTCGATCCAGGGGCGCAGGACCGACTGCGGCATGCGGGCCAGCCGGACGTCGGTGACCGCGGTCGCCGTCGCCGTCCGCGGGCCCGGGTCGAACACCGACAGCTCGCCGAACTGGTCGGAGGGCCCCATGACGGCCAGCACGTTCTCGCGGCCGTCGGGGGCGCGGCGGGACAGCTTGATCTTGCCCGTCATCACGATGTAGAGGCTGTCGCCGGGCTCGCCCTCGTTGAAGACGACGCGGCCGCGGGGGAGCGTGACGATCTCGAGGCGGCTGAGGACGGGGTCCACCGCGTCTTCCGAGAGTCCCTGGAAGAGCCCCGACTGGGCCAGCACCTCGTCCACTGCACGTCCTTTCCCACTGCCGATGACGGGACGCAGAGCTCCCGTGTCCGCAGGGAGTCTAGGGGGCTGTGCGCCGGGTCACCCGTTCGGTGGCGTGCGACGTCCCTCCTCCGGGCGAACCGGGGTCCTGGCAGGCAGATCCGGGAGGTCGGTCCTCAGACCATCGGCGGATTGGTCGTGCGCCGCGTGCGGCGACGTCGCCGCCAGCGGAACAGCGCCCGGCGCAGGCCGGAGTGGGACAGGGTGTCGACCTCGTCGGCGTTCGCCGTCTCGAGGAACTCGCCGACCTCGCGGGGGGAGGCGGGGCGGCGCAACGGCTCCTCCACCCGCTCCATGACGAGCAGGAACGCGATCAGCAGGGGCGGGAAGAGGATGACGCTCAGTGCGACCACGACACTCCTCGGACTTCCTGCGACACGATGCGGGGGCTCCCGGCGGACCGACCGGGACCGATGATGACACGGACGGTCGCTGTCAGCCGGGCCGCCTACGCTCGGTCGCGTGTCCGCTCCCGCTCCTCCGCCGGCCTACGCGCGCCCTGCCCCGGTCCGCCGGCCCACCGTGGCCGCCCGCACGGGGGCGTCCCCGTTCGACCCGGGCGAGAGCCCGCTGAGCCGCACCCGCCGGGCCCGGCGCATGGCCCGCGAGCTGGCGGTCATCCACCCCGACGCGCACTGCGAGCTGGACTTCACCGACGCCTTCGAGCTGCTGGTGGCCACCGTGCTGTCCGCGCAGACGACGGACAAGACGGTCAACCGGGTGACGCCGACGCTGTTCGCCCGCTTTCCCGACGCCGTGGCCCTGGCCGGCGCCGACCGGGCGGAGCTGGAGGAGATCCTCAAGCCGACCGGCTTCTTCCGAGCGAAGGCGAACTCCGCCCTGGGGCTGGCGCAGGCGCTGGTCGAGCGGTTCGACGGCGAGGTGCCCGGGCGGATGGCCGACCTGGTCACCCTCCCCGGCGTCGGGCGCAAGACGGCCAACGTCGTCCTGGGCAACGCCTTCGGCGTCCCCGGCCTGACGGTCGACACGCACTTCGGCCGCCTGGTCCGTCGCTTCGGCTGGACCGAGGAGGAGGACCCGGTCAAGGTCGAGGCACAGATCGCCGAGCTGATCCCGAAGAAGGAGTGGACCGACTTCTCCCACCGCGTGATCTTCCACGGGCGCCGGGTCTGCCACGCCAAGAAGGCCGCGTGCGGTGCGTGCGGACTGGCGAGGTGGTGCCCCTCCTACGGGATCGGCCCGGTCGACCCCGAGGCGGCAGCGTCGCTCGTGAAGACCCCCGCCGGCTCGGACACCGAGTGATGCGGCGCGCGGCGCTCGCCGCCGGAGCGCTGCTCGCCCTGGCCGGGTGCACCTCGGACGCGCCGGACGCCCCGACGTCCTCGCCGGAGACCGCCTCGGCGACGGCCGATCTGACGCCGTGCCCCGAGGCGTCGGGCGCGGGCCGGGCTGCCGACGGCGCTCCGGACCTGGCTCTCGACTGCCTCGGTGGCGGCACCCTCGACCTGGCGCGGGCCCCGGGGGTGCCGACCCTCGTGAACCTCTGGGCCAGCTGGTGCGCCCCGTGCCGCGAGGAGCTGCCGCTGCTGCAGCAGCTGTCCGAGACCGCCGGTGACCAGGTGCGGGTGCTGGGCGTCGACAGCCAGGACGGCCGCTCGCAGGGCGTCTCCTTCGCCACGGACGCGGGCCTGACGTTCCCCCTGGCCTTCGACGGTGACGGCGAGCTGGCCGCGGAGCTGGGCCTGCGGGGTCTCCCGCACACGCTGTTCCTGGCGGCCGACGGCTCGGTCGTGCACGTCGAGTCCGGTGGCATCAGCTCCGAGGAGGAGCTGCGCGGCCTGGTCGTCGAGCACCTCGGGGTGCAGCTGTGACCACCCGGGCCGGGGAGGCGCCTCCCGACGGGCTGCCGGAGTACCTCGGACGGCTGCTCGACCAGGCCGACGACCTGCCGCTGGCCCGCCGGATGCCGCAGCCGTCGGCGACGGCCCGCCGGTCGGCGGTGCTGATCCTCTTCGGCGAGGGTCCGGCCGGCCCGGACCTGCTGTTCATCGAGAAGTCGGCCCACCTGCGCAGCCACGCCGGCCAGCCCGCCTTTCCCGGCGGCGGGGTGGAGAGCGGCGACGACTTCCCGGTCGGCACCGCCCTGCGGGAGGCGCACGAGGAGGCCGGCATCGATCCCGACGGCGTCCGGGTGCTCGCCACCCTGCAGGAGCTCTACCTGCCGCCGTCCAACCGCCTGGTCGTGCCGGTGGTCGGCTGGTGGGACGACCCGCGCGACGTCAGCGTGGGCGACCCGCACGAGGTGGCCCGCGTCGCCCGGGTGCCGCTGGCCGACCTGGTGGACCCGGCGAACCGCTACCGCGTGCGCCACCCGGCGGGCTACATCGGGCCGGCCTTCGCCGTCGCGGACATGGAGATCTGGGGCTTCACCGCCGGACTGGTCGACGCCATCCTCGAGGCGGCCGGGCTCGCGCGGCCGTGGGACGCGACCGACGTCCGGCCGATGGCTGCCCCTCGGCCGAGCCCGTACACGCTGCCGGGCAGTGGGGACGACGACGACCCGGCGGGTGACGCCGCCGCGCCGACGGTCGCCGATCCTGCGCCGGACGGCCCGCCGACGCGTACGGTTCCGCCCCGATGAACGGGCGGGGACGGCGGAGGGCGGCGGCCCTGTGCGCCGCGGCGGTGGTCACGGTGGGCGCGCTGGCCGGATGCGGCGGCGACAGCCCGGGCGGCGGGAACGGCTCGTCCTCGGCGCCGTCCGACGTCGGCACGGTCACCGTGGCCGAGGACGGGGTGCAGGAGATCACCCTGCAGACCCAGGACGACTACGTCTTCACGCCCAGCAGCTTCACCGTCGCCCCGGGCAAGGTGCGCCTGACGCTGGTGAACGCCGCCGAGGAGATGACGCACAACCTCCAGTTCGACGAGGGCAAGGGGCCGGAGCCGATCGGCGCCGGGATCGACTACCTGACCCCCGGCCAGGAGATGACCATCGACTTCGAGGTCACCGTGCCGGGCGACCACCCGTTCACGTGCACCTTCCACACCCAGCTCGGTCAGGTGGGCACCATGACGGTGCGCCAGGAGGGCTGACCGTGTCACTCGTGGACGTCG
>Ga0210040_10003663_pt1 | contig 20638 bp, 19 predicted proteins | sample CryGeyCG12114_NA_FD_185462 | JGI IMG/M metagenome (GOLD analysis project Ga0210040, IMG submission 185462) | Groundwater microbial communities from aquifer - Crystal Geyser CG19_WC_8/21/14_NA (SPAdes) (version 2) | ecosystem: Environmental > Aquatic > Deep subsurface > Groundwater | place: USA... | reverse complement strand
ATTTGTTCGCGGGAGCGGTCGTCGTCGCATAAATCTAACGCTTGCTTATGACCCGCCAGTGCGAGGCGCTAGAAAAGAGTACTTGGCTAGAACTATGTGGTTTGAACTCTTTCGCGACGCTACCGCTCGGCAAATACAGATGCATCAGGCAGGCACATTAACTACACCAATTACATCCGAAACTCTTTCGCCTAAAGAGAGTCGGCTTGAGTGGTCTACAGTACAAAGTGCTTCTTTCGAGGCTAGGAACAGTATGAAATTAGCTAAAAATGGAGTTCCAAGAGTATTTCATGTCTTAGTTGGCTGCCAAAAAAGGTTTCCCTCTGGAGAAGATGCATTTCAGCGGTATGCATTGGTGGCAACACTCGAACATGAAAGGAATGATGTTCAGCTTTACGAGGCGGTAAGAACACAGCTACAAGCTCGTCGGGTACAAACTCGGGCACGTGTTAGGGTATAGGTATAGCGAATACGTGCATTTAGTGAGGATTTGAAAAGTAGACCTGCGCTAGTACCACGTAGCGCACGCTTTTTGTTCTTAGCTGTAGATTCTATCCGTAAGAGTTTGGCTTATATACTCTAGATGTATAGTCCCAGGGTGAGGTGGGTCGGCTCCCAGGTAAAGATAGTCGGGTTCTTTTGCCACTGCGCACAGACAAATTCATGCGGTGTTAGCCCGCGCAGGGTCTTCAAGCGCTTGGCGTGATTGTAAGCCAGCAGAAAAGCTTGCAGATGCTCGTTGAGTTCGTCGGTGGTCTGGTAATGAAAACGCTGGACTGCGGCTTCTTTAATCGTGCGGTTCATGCGCTCGACCTGGCCGTTGGTCCATGGGTAGGTTGGTTTGGTCAGGCGGTGCTCCACGCCGAAGGCCCGGCAGATGCGAGCAAAACTGTGCCCGCCCGGAAACCACTGGTGGCGTTGGAAACAGCGGTGTGGCGCCGAGCACGACAAGTGTGGAATCGTGGCCTGCAGCGCGTAGAGGCAATCATCCAAGGCTAAGAGTGTGTATCGGAGAAAGGCGACGGCAATGGCCTCCTGCTCGGCGCTGAGCACGGTTGAAACAGGTGTAGGTCCCATCCGGGCATCCAGCACGGTGGGATGCTTGCGCCACTTGGCCACCATTTTCGGGTTGATACTGTAGCGCGTGGCTAAGCTTGTAGGCTTTCTGGCTGTGTTGGATAGCGCGCCGTACTGCCTGCGTTGTGCGGGCGCTGCCGTGGAGTACTTGTCCCATAGATTGGTGCGAAATTCCAGCCCGGAAAATACACCATCTCTCCTTGGGACTATACACCTAGACCACCTCATTCTGCAACTTGGCAACGATGACGTTAGCTAGGTGTAAAGGCCCAGATACCATCCCAGCACATTATCCTCTATCTCCAATAGTAACTGCTTCAGTTCTGCTAAGGTGCTGCCAGCTTTCTGAGCATTGATGGCCATGTGCAGTTTGCTGAAGTGGTAGCAACTCGATGAGTAATAGTCTAAATTTCCAATGATTGCCCGGCATGTACCTCTAACGGTGATTCGTGTTCTACTGATGTTCCATGTAAACAATGCTACGTCTCCAGAAACCGCGCTTAAGTTCCACTAAGTCTCTTCTTGCTAAGTACAAAGTGGATGCACCCAATGGCTATAACAGGACACTAATTCTGGACCATTTAGCAACAAAAATGAGCAATCGCGAAAAACAATAAAAAATTATTTTTGTACTTATCTAATACAGTGGAGGTGAAGGATAATTGACAAAAACACCTTTTGATGAGATAAGGACATGAGTATACTATACGTTCACAGTCTTGCTTACAAGCATTTTGTGAGCTAGATAACAGATTTATAATTTTGCTATTCTGCCCTCTGCGAGCTATTTAAAAGAATTTTTTAGTGTGGTTTTAGTCAATCTACCTTTGTGACGTTCAATGAGAGTTTAGTGCCCAACATTGTGCATCGACAGTAGAAAAACCTCAACTAAATCTATCGGGGTATAATTGAATAAAACTCTGATGAAACAAAGCTATTATGAAGCGTACTAAAAAAGAACAGAAGCTTCTTCACTTAAGCAAAGTAGAGAAATGGCAACACAAATTTATGCAATTTCTGGTATGGTTGGATGAGCCTGAATCTGTACCCGGCTCCCATGCGCAAATACTGCAACGCATTCGACGCGCAGAAAACTTGCTTAAGCCTCATGAATGCAAAGAGCGGTATATGAAGCGCGCTATATACGTGAGCGTTCTATATAGGCATTTGGCTAGCTGGCTGGACAAGCTCAAGGCTGACTTGCAATACTATGTGAAAGCAAACGCCCTTGTAGGTAGTACACTAAAGGATTGTATAGCTCTTGCGCACCGATGGATTGATTACAAACAGGATGTTATGATGCTTCATACATCCGTAGAAAAAGCAGAAGCTGCTTTCCCTGAGTTGTTTTAAGTAAATGGTCATTAGCATTGAATTGTAAGAATATCCCAGTTGCTGTGCTACACCTACTGACTTATGAAGTAGCAGTCAAATACTCTCGGAGGTTTAGCTGGGTACAGAGCAATTCTTTATCACGAATTGCTACAACGATTCCAAGAGGGTTGAACTATTCTCTGTCTTCAGATTCCGAAAACAAAGCTGGGATATATCCTGTAAATCAATAAAAACCAAGATTTTACATAATGAAACACGACATTCACACAGTACAAGCACTTTGTGAGCAACCATGCCGAGAAGGCAGCAACTTCTATTCTGTAACCTTCGAGAGCGACAAGGTGGGTGCTATCAATGCCCAGTTGACATTAGCTGAAATCCAAGTTGCGTTAGAGGAGGTTTGTAAGTATCTAGGTTATTCCATGTCGTTTGAAGACAGAGTTCTAACACGAGGATACTTGAAATTGACCTTGCATACAGAAGACCCGGAACAGCTGTATTATGCCTTGAATATGCTGGTAGACCGTAGCATTATCAACTACAACCCGGCAACCATCGACGGTATTCTATTCGGCGTGGAATCGTGGCAGGATTGGCAAGAATTTGGCGGCAGGATTTATGTAGGTGCAGAAACCAGAAGTTGGGCAATGTCATACCTCAAAGATGGTATGGCTGGATGGCGGACGTACGTCTTCTAAGTATTGCAACGGAGGGCTACGCAGGAAGCGCCAGTACCACTTGTAATGAAGTTTGTGGGTATACGAGAAGGGTGAGGTGGTTTAGGAATTACGGAAAGAAGAAGGACATATCTTCTTTCTGTTATGGCAGCAAACCCAGCGAGACGTCGCACGATAAACGGCGTACATACAACGAGGCCTCTAAGGCGGAGGCCCTACTCTTAGCTTCAGAAAATCGTAGCATCCAAGCCGCGGCGCAGCAGCTGGGCATCAGCCCGAAGTTACTCTATCGCTGGTAGCAGGCGCAAGTGGTGGCCGTGCGTGCGGCCTTTCAGCGCTACGGCACCCGCCGGTTGCGGGCCAAAATGCAGGTGCTGGGGTGGGCCCGCATCTGCCGTACGCTGACAATGGCGGGCTTGCGGGCTCAGCAGCCCCTTTCATTCGTACCCCGCACGACCGATTCGGACCCGGCAGCATTGGCCGCGCCTAACCGCTTGCTGGGCCAGCTGGCCCCACCGCCCCCAACCGGGTGTGAGTGAGTGACATCACCTACTTGCCCCTGGTGGGTAGACGCTGGTGCTACCCAGCGCGATGCCTGTTCGCGCCGGGTCGTGGGCTGGCACCTAGCCGCGCAAATGCCCTCCAAACTCGTGCTACACGCCTCAGAACAAGCCCTGACACTGCGCCAGCTTGCGCCGGGGTGCCCCATTCACGCTGGCCGCCACAGCCAGTATACCAGCGCGGTTTGTTATGCCCGCATTTGGACTTGTCTGAAGAAAGTTTACTTCAATTAGGAATAATTCATAAGGAATACTACGCAAAAACATAGGAATAATGGAAAATAAATGGGTCGTAGGTGCTGATTTTACCTTGCTGCTACTGCGTTTAAAAGCTGAGCGGCCAGAGAGTCATGTTTATTTGCAATCGAACGTCCTAAGCAACAAATTCGCTCTTCTGGATGAGGCCAAAGAGGTATTAGTAGAAACTGATTACGAAACCTTTATACTTCACGCCTTAGCGTTCGAAACCAAGATTGCTGAAACGGATGGTGAAGAGTTTCTATCTAAACTGAAATTAGCTGCCTTGGACGATACTAGTTGGGTCCAAGAGGCGGATTTGGCTATGCACATGATGCAATTCCTTGCGACGCCCCCAAAACCTAAAACACAACGTGGTAAGAGTAAAAAGTAGTGATAATATATGGCTAGTCTGGAAGATTTAGCGAAGTATTCTGAATTGGAAATGTGTTCTCCGTAAGGGCGTGATAGTAATGCAGAATTCAGCCAATATATTTGAAGTTGTCCTATTGAACGAAATGGTAGAGTTTCTCAAGGATTATAACATTGACACTGAGATGACAGCCGGAGAGTTCAATGCGATTCTGCGGAAATTGTAAACTGACTAGTTTGGGTGTCATTTGACATCGAGCCTAAGTCTAGCGTATTCACCAGTATGGAGACCAACAAGAAAATTACAGTTAAGGCGGTCCACTTCGGAGATACACTTGTATTGGTGCCGGTAGCGAGAACACTTACCCAGGTTGAGCTAGATAACAGGCGTATAATTGCTACGGCCGCACGAATGGCTCAGCGTAGAGATAAATTTGAAGCAGAAGTAGGAGTGAGCTTGGTAGAATATCTGCAATGGCCACGGGAGCAACGAGACCAAGCCAATGGAGACAAACAATAGGACCGACTGCGAGAGCATGGTTCGAAAGATGCAGGCCGATAAAGAGCAAATTGAGGCACACTATGACGACCCAGACAGCGTAGATATTTCGGATATTAGGTTCACGAAGCCTCTGTCACTGCCAATAATAGACGAGCAAAAAAACGTGGATGAACTGTAACGCCGGGTTGGGGCTGAGAGTGGGACGTTCGCCAGACTATGCCCGAGGATTTGGTCAGCGAAGCTTTGCGCCGGGCCCTGGCCGTGCACTGGTACTGACTGCCGGGCTCATCGTGCACTCCGACCAGGGCAGTCAGTACCGGGCCACTCGTTTTAAGGAACTACTGACCCGCCCCAGCGCCCAGCAAAGCATGAGCCGGCGGGGCAACTGCTACAATAACGCACACGCCGAATCATTTTGGAGCCGCTTCAAAGCCGAATTGCTCGATGGCGGCCGCTTTTCCGGACTCGAAGAAGTCCGGTTCGAAATCAGTCATCATGTGGCCTACTACAACGTTGAGCGACGCTACTCGGCGTTCGGCTGCCAATCGCCCAACCACTTCGAAACCCAAATCAAAACTACGTCCCAACTGTTTCCGGCTTAGTTGGACCACCTCAAGTAGCAGATTACCACTGATAATTTCCGTCCCGGAAAACGCCTCCTACTGCTTCCAGTAGCTTTTTGGAAATTCCATCGCGGGCAAATGAGAAGCTATCGATGGCCACAATGATAGCTCGGCCCTTCGTGGTCAGCGAATCTATCAGGCGCCCGTAGTTGACTAAATCATCGCCGCTGACCATGTAATCTCCGTAGGGACGGCTTCCTTGGGAACGGATGAGGCGTATGGTTTTGCCATCCTAGCATGGAATATCTGTGTACCGGTAGCGTGTAGAGTTGGAGCGCATGATGGGGGGTAAGGTGGGGTACAGGAAAATATAGTGCAGTGCATAAGCGCCCCGTTCCCCGCAAGCATCCGCATGTTGTTATATACTATTATTTGAATATCATTGCCACCATTATTCTATTCTGTGTAGTCGTCTATGTATCAAAATGTTTACAACCTTCAAAACGCGGCAGCCGACGTAGATATATGGTCTATCTTGGCTGTTGTAGCGACCATTACGACGGCGATTGTAGCTATCAGAACAGCCCGGCAAGCAATAGAACAATACAAAAGACAAATCCTCGAAAAACGCGCTCAGCAGTTTCTGGAATTGAGGAAGAGCTACCGGGAGAATGCCGTGTTTCAGTGCATAATCAAAACGCTGCATGACAAGGGAGATTTTTCAAGCATACACCCGCAGGATAGGATAGAATTTGCAGGGTTTTTTGAGGACGCGATGTTCCTGGCTAACTCCAACCTGATTGAGTCTACGGTTGTCTACTACATGTTCGGTGGAGATGCCATTAATGCCTGGGACAGCGAAGGCTTCTGGGCCGAGGATATAAAGACGGACAAGAACTTCGCCTTGCTGACGGATTTCGTCCAGGAAGCTCGTGCTTATAAGGCTGGTGATGTTGCCACCCAAATACGGGCCGCGAGGTTGTAGGAGTAGAGAGGTAGTAAAGAAAATAGGTGTTAGTATTATCTATTAATCAATGCGTTATAAATAAAAGCATACAGTATAGGGATAGTTGAACAGTGTGGGTGGTGGAGTAGATGGGAAGTAGCGAGAATAAGTAGAGTAGATGGGGTAGTGTGAAGTGATGAGGGTAGTGAGTAGTAAGGGGAGAGTGTATACTAAGAAAAAAAATCGTTGAGCTTAGTACTTCATGTTTCGTCAAATCGACGTCCTGTGAAATATTTCTGCACGGCGTCGATGACCAGGGCTGCTCCTTCTACTATTGTGCGTCAAAACCCGAGAGGTAGATGAATATCTTCAATTAATCCAAGTTCTTCTACATCCTGTGGCTATCGTCTGGGTTTTCGCGGGGGTATTTTTGGTTAGGTCCAACGACCTCGCCTAGTTCCAGTAGTGCGCACGATATTCTCCGCTGACAACATGTATTGATTCGTCCTCGGAAGCAATGAAAATCCTGATTCGGTAGAGCTGGAACCTCTGCTGATTCAGGATTTTTTGCTTACGACTATTACCGCTGCTACGTCCCTCTATCGGACTGGCCATCACGAAATGCCTGCGCCTACTACCCGACTCTACCAACTGAATTCAGCTTGCCTACAGACATTACTGACCAAGAAAGGGTACTCCCCGCTCTATATCAAGAACAACCTCTGGAAGTACCATTTCCTGATTACTAACATCCTCCACAAACGTCGCCGTACGACCCTGCCAAACGGGTGGGTGGTATTGGACGTGAAGCAACTGCGGAAAATCCTCGGCAATAGCAAACTACATGGTCGCCCTTTCCAATTCGTAGACCGTATCCGGGAGGACTTAGCTGGCTGGGGGCTGCTGAAATACAAATACACACAACAGCGCACCGAAGATGGAGAAATACGCAATAAAGCCCAGGCAAAACTTTTGGATGAGGTGCTAGAGCAAGGCTGGAAGCAGTGGGAACCCAACGTGAAACTCCCAAACCCGGTGCCCGATGCCGAATCTGAGTCAGTTGACGACAAGCCTCTACCCGGTGTCTACGCGAAGCTGAAAACCAGTCTGGGCCTACTGCGGCTAGACTATGAGGGGGCCAAGGCGTTTGCCCTACAGGCCCTGCAAAATCGCATGAAAATTCGGTCAAAGACGAAGGGGTGGAAGCAGGATAAAAATCGCCATATGACGCTCAAAATTTACTCCTGCTGGCTCACGACCCTCGATGCTCTTCAGGATGCCATACAGAAGCCCAAACGCTTCAAAGTGCACCCTGAAATGGAAACTAGGGGGCGGGCTTACACGATAATGACGAGCCTACCCACTTACCTGCGCAAGTTTGTCACCTTGAACGGGGAGCCCCTGGTCGTAGCGGATATCAGCTGTTCCCAACCTCTGCTGTTCGGGCTCTACCTCAAGCAGAACTACCCGGTCCTAACACCTGATATGGCCCACTACCTACGGCTGGTGCAGTCTGGGGAGTTCTACCCATACCTGAAGGACTTATTGGTGCATTACCAGCAGGAGCTCGACCTCGATACCTTCAAAGCCGAGTTCTTCGGAAAGGTGTTCTATAGCAAGGAAAAGAAGTTTCATCCCTGGCGGTGCCTTTTCCACATGTACTTCCCCGGTGTATCCCAGGTTATTCTGGACTTAAAGGGAGCCGTGCCATATAAAACCCCAGGAGACCCCAAAAAGATGACCTGTATGCTTTCCTTACTAGAAAGTGACCTAATGCTCCAGGGAGTGGCTGCTAAGCTCTACAAAGCAAAAATAAAGGCATTCATCACGGTCCACGACGCTATTTACACGACGGCTCAGCATTATCAGACAGTGATTGACACCATCCAGGAAGAATACGCTCAGTACGGCATCACCCCAAATATTAAAGGCTAACTATAGCACACAAGTTGAGGAAGACGATTCTCGATACAACGGGATATCAGAAGAAGGGGCATGTTCTCAAGGGATTAAGGAAAGATTCTGGGTATCCTTTGGGAATCCATAGGTCTTACTGTAGTTTCAAGGCCCCGTACTGTGTACCGGGGCCTTTTTAGTAGCATACGATGGATTTTAAGCAATATGCCGCCCATATCTGGGCCGTGGCCGACTTACTGCGGGGCGATTACAAGCAAGCTGACTACGGCAAGGTTATTCTTCCCCTGACGGTTCTACGGCGCCTTGATTGCGTACTAGAGCCTACGAAAGCCGCCGTGCTGGCCGAGCACCCACGGACCCAGAACCTACCCTCGGAAATGGCCGAGATGGTGCTGAATCAGAAAGCGGGTCTGAGCTTCCATAACCACAGCCCGTTTGATTTTGAACGCCTGATAAGCGACCCGAACAACGTGGCAGCCAACCTACGGCACTACATCAACGGATTTTCCCAGAATGCCCGCGAAATCCTGGAACACTTCGAGTTTGACCACCAGATAACCAAGCTGGATTCGGCCAACCTGCTGTTTATGGTGCTGAAGAAGTTTCAGGAAGTCGACCTGCACCCCAAAAAGGTGAAGCCGCTGATGATGGGCTACATCTTCGAGGAGTTGATTCGCAAGTTCGCGGAGAGCAGTAACGAAACCGCCGGGGAGCATTTTACGCCTCGGGAGGTAATCCGGCTGATGGTGAACCTGCTGTTCCTCCAGGACCGGGAAATCCTGACCAAGAAGGGTATTGTGAAGACGATTTATGACCCGGCTTGCGGTACTGGGGGTATGTTGTCGGTGGCGGAAGAGTACTTGCATGAACTGAACGACGAAGCCCGACTGGAATCCTTCGGCCAGGAACTGAACCCGGAATCCTACGCCATTTGCAAGGCCGATATGCTCATCAAGGGGCACCGGGCTGATAATATCAAGCTTGGGAACAGTTTCACCCAGGACCAGTTACCCGATGCTCGGTTCGACTACGTGCTATCGAACCCGCCTTTTGGGGTAGAGTGGAAGAAGGCCGAGAAAGTCATTAAAACCGAGCATGAGAAGCTGGGCCATGCCGGGCGCTTCGGAGCTGGGTTGCCTCGAATTTCCGATGGGTCGTTGCTGTTCTTGCAGCACATGACCAGTAAGATGAAGAACACGGCCGAGGGTACACGCTTGGCTATCGTGTTCAACGGGTCGCCGTTGTTTTCGGGGGCGGCGGGTAGTGGTGAGAGTGAAATCCGGCGCTGGCTGCTGGAGCGGGACATGTTGGAAGGCATCGTAGCTCTACCGGACCAGCTGTTCTACAACACCGGCATCACGACCTACATTTGGATTGTGACGAACCGTAAGGCTCCCGAGCGCAAGGGCAAGGTACAACTGCTCAACGCCGTGAGCTTCTTCCAAAAAATGCCGCGTAGCTTGGGTAGCAAGCGCAACCTCATCGCCGAAGGTCAGCTGGGCGACATTACCCGCCTCTACGGCGACTTCCAGGAGGGGGAGTACTGCAAAATTTTTCCCAACGAAGCTTTCGGGTATCGCCGCCTGACGGTAGAGCGCCCCCAGCGTGATGCCCACGGCAAGCCGGTGACAGATAAGAAAGGCCGCCCCAAGGCTGATGGCAGCCTGCGTGACTTCGAGAACGTGCCGCTGCTGGAAGACCCCGACGACTACTTCCGGCGGGAGGTGCTGCCCCACGTTCCCGATGCCTTCCTAGACGAAACCAAGACCAAGGAAGGCTACGAAATCAACTTCACCCGCTACTTCTACCAGTACCAGGCCTTACGTTCCCTCCAGGCTATCCGGGCCGATATCCTAGCACTGGAAAATAGGACTGCGGGAATGTTGAATGAGATTATTTGATAATGTATTTGTAAATATGCGATACATGTCGTACTTTTGTATCAACAGTACTCGCCACGCTTCCCGTCAGAACAGCGTACCAGGGCGAGTCTTTTTTTTGCCCTATACCCAATGATATACGGCAAACCAGCGGTTACTATTGCCGACCAGGTAGGGATATTGCAAGCTCGTGGCCTGACCATAACCGACCCTGTAGAAGCGGCCCGCAGCCTGGATACCATCAGCTACTACCGTTTGGCGGGCTACTGGTGGCCAATGCAAGCAGACAAGGTAAACCACGTCTTTAAGCTAGGTAGTCGATTTGATACGGTTATCAACCTCTACAACTTCGACCGGGAGCTGCGGCTACTGGTGTTCGATATTATCGAGCGGATAGAAATCAGCCTGCGCACCCGGCTTATTTACATCTTTTCGCTGGCGCACTCGCCGTGGTGGTTCGAGGACCATGCACTGTTCAACAATGCAGGCCAGCACAACCAAAACCTGCTGCGGATAAACGACGAGCTGGACCGGTCGAAAGACCCGTTCATCAAAGACCACCGGGCACGCTACACTACTGATGCTCGCCGCCCGCCTGCTTGGAAAACCCTGGAAGTACTGTCTCTGGGTTTGCTTTCCCGGCTGTACGGAAATTTGCGTTCTGCCGTAGCGGAAACCGACGCCGTGGCCCAGCGTTTTCAGGTGTTCAACCAAACCTATCTGCACTCTTGGCTACAGTGCATTACGCAGGTGCGCAACGTGTGCGCCCATCACTCGCGTCTCTGGAACCGGAATATTACGGTAGTGCCTAGGCGGATAAACAAACCGCCAGCACATCTTGCTTTTGCTCCACCCCGCCAACCCAACAAGCTGTACACGGCGCTGGCTTGCATGAAATACCTGCTACATAGCGTTGACCCTAGCAACGTTGTTACTCAGCGCCTAATAGATTTGTTGGCAAAATACCCCGAGGTAGACCCCGCCGCAATGGGGTTCACGAAAGACTGGCAACAAGAACCGCTATGGCAGAATTAATAGAAAGTAGGATGAGGCGGTACGAAGAGTATAAAGCAACCGGGGTAGAGTGGATGCCGAAAATCCCTGAGCATTGGGAGGCCATTAAACTAAAATGGGTATGCTCGTTTGTCTACGGTGAGTCATTGTCAAGCGATGTTAGAATAGAAGGTGGTGTTCCAGTTTTCGGCTCCAATGGCGTTACTGGAGTTCATAATGCCTCAATTACTGGGGCACCTTGCATTATAGTGGGTAGAAAAGGGTCTTTCGGGAGAATCAACTATTGTATCGAACCCTGCTTTCCTATTGATACTACTTATTATGTTGACCAACGCGTAACTAAACATCATGTGCGCTGGCTTTACTACGCATTGGGTATTCTCGGTTTAGATAGGATTTCGAAAGACACGGGCGTGCCTGGGCTTAGCCGTGAAGATGCGTATGACCACATCGTTTCTGTTCCACCGCTTCGGGAACAACGTACCATTGCCCGCTTCCTAGACGACAAAACCACCCAGATAGACCAGCTCATCACCCAGAAGCAAAAGATGCTGGAGCTGCTACAGGAAGAACGGGCGGCCCTCATCAACCACGCCGTTACCAAAGGCCTAGATGCCACTGCTCCGCTACGCGACTCTGGTATCGAGTGGTTGGGCGAGGTTCCGGCGCATTGGGAAGTAAAGCGGTTAAAATGGATTGCTGAAATCCAAGGCGGGCTAGCTCTTAGTTCCGGTAAAATCTTAACCAACCCGGTTACGCTGCCTTACCTGCGTGTGGCTAACGTGCAAGATGGCTACCTCGACCTTGAAGAAATCAAGATGGTAGAGGTAGAAGAAGACCAAATTAACCGCTATTCATTACAGAAGGGCGACTTACTAATGAATGAAGGCGGTGATAATGATAAACTGGGCCGTGGTTGTGTTTGGAGGGGTGAAATTGAACCTTGTCTTCACCAAAACCACGTATTTGCTGTTCGCCTTTTTGATGGCTACAGTCCGGAGTGGCTTAATCTGGTAACAACTACAGAAAGTGCTAGAATCCATTTCCTGACCAGGGCTAAGCAATCTACCAACTTGGCTTCTATTTCATCTACCAATATCAAAGAACTTCCGGTGGTATTACCGCCAGTGGATGAGCAGTATGAAATCCTGGATTTCGTCACAGAAGAAAGCGCACGGATAGTAGAACTCACCTCTACCATCAACCAGGAAATAACCCTTCTGCAAGAATACCGCGCCGCTCTCATTGCCGAGGCCGTTACTGGACAGGTAGACGTGCGCAACTACGAACCTGCTTCCATCTCTACTGCCGAATTAGTCGGCTAATCTATCCGTAATGGCTACCGCTATTCATACCGAGAAAGCCTTCGAAGAGGCCCTGGAATACCATTTGATAACTACTGGGGGCTACTACCCGCTCCCTGCCGAAAACTACGAGCCGGCCACGGCGCTATTCCCGGCCGAGGTGCTGGCCTTTTTGCAGGAAACCCAATCCCAGGCCTGGGCCAAAACCGAGAAGGCTCACGGCGCCCAGGCGGCAACCAAGCTGCTCCAGCGCCTACAGAAAGAACTGGCCTTACGTGGCCCCCTCGACGTGCTACGCAATGGTATCACCGACTTCGGGGTGAAGTACCAGTTGGCCTATTTCCAACCCGAAACCAACCTGAATCCGGAAACCGAGCGTCTGTATGGGCTCAACCGGCTGGGCATCACTCGCCAGCTCTACTACAGCCAGCAGAACAAGAAGTCCCTGGATGTGGTGCTGAGCCTGAACGGTATTCCGTTGGCTACCCTGGAGCTGAAAAACCACCTTACCGGCCAAACCGTGCGCCATGCGCAGAAGCAGTACCGCGAAGACCGGGACCCCCAGGAGCTGCTGTTTCAATTTCGTCGCCGTACCCTGGTGCATTTCGCCGTAGACCCCGATGAGGTGTACATGACCACCCGACTATCGGGGACCAAGACGCGCTTCCTACCCTTCAATAAGGGCCATCAGAACGGCGCCGGTAACCCACCCAACCCCAGCGGCTACCGCACGGCCTACCTCTGGGAAGAGGTGCTGACCAAGGATGTATTTCTGGATATCGTAGGTCGGTTTCTACATGTCCAGACCGAGAAGGTGAAAACGACGGACGGGAAGATACTGGAGAAGCACAGCTTCATATTCCCCCGCTACCATCAACTCGATGCCGTACGCCGCCTGGGTAGCCACGCCCGGCACCACGGCGCGGGCCACAATTACCTGATTCAGCACTCTGCCGGTAGCGGCAAGAGCAACAGCATTGCCTGGCTGGCCTACCGCTTGAGCTGCCTGCACAACGCCCAGGCCGAGCGGGTGTTCGACTCGGTTATCGTCATCACGGACCGGCGCGTGCTGGACCAGCAGTTGCAAGACACCATCTTCCAGTTTGAGCACAAGCAAGGGGTTGTGCAGAAGATAGAGAAAGACAGTGCCCAGCTAGCCGCCTCCCTCCAGGCCGGGACCAACATCATCATCACCACGCTCCAGAAGTTTCCCTTCGTGGTAGAAAAGGTAGCGGGCATGCCCAAGCGCCGGTACGCTATCATCGTAGACGAGGCTCACAGCTCTCAGAGCGGCGAGGGGGTAACGAAGATGAAGCAGGTACTCACCGGGCGCACGCTGGAGCAAGCCGCCCAGGACGAAGCCGACAACCCTACGGCGGAGGATACGACCGAAGACAACATCCGCAAGGTGATAGAGTCACGCGGGAAGCAAGCCAACCTAAGCTTCTTTGCCTTCACGGCCACGCCCAAGCCCAAAACCCTCCAGGTATTCGGCCAGCCCACCACCGAAGGTAAGCACAAGCCGTTCCACCTGTATAGTATGCGGCAAGCCATTGAAGAGGGTTTCATTCTGGACGTGCTGCGCAACTACACTACCTACGAAACCTACTACCGGGTTAGCAAGGCCATTGAGGACGACCCGGAGCTGAACAAGAAGAAAGCGGCCAGCGCCATTGGGCGCTACGTGAGCCTACACCCGCACAACCTGGCCCAGAAGAGTGAGGTGATGATAGAACACTTTCGGCAGGTAGTACGACACAAAATCGGCGGCAAGGCCAAGGCAATGGTCGTCACCGGCTCCCGGCTACATGCCGTACGCTACAAGCAGGAATTTGACCGCTACCTGAAGTTGAAGGGGTACACCGATATGAAGACCCTGGTAGCCTTCTCGGGGAAGGTAGTAGACGACCACGACCTGGAATACACCGAACCCAAGATGAACGGCGGTATTGGGGAAAAGGCGCTATCGGAAGAATTTGGGACCGATGAATACCAGGTGCTCATCGTGGCCGACAAGTACCAGACCGGCTTCGACCAGCCCCTACTGCACACCATGTACGTAGACAAGAAGCTAAGCGGGGTAAAAGCTGTGCAAACGCTCTCCCGCCTGAATCGTACCGCCGTAGGTAAGGAAGATACCTTCGTATTAGACTTCGCCAACGACCTCGAAACCATCCTGGATTCCTTCCAGCCCTACTACGAGGTAACCTACCTCAAGGAAAGCCCGGACCCAAACTTACTCTACGACCTGAAGGCCCGCCTGGAGCAGCGAAACGTTATCTACACCGAGGAAGTAGATGCCTTTGCCCAAGTATATTTCAAGTCCAGTAATGCCCTCACGCCCACGGACCAGGGCAAGCTAAATGGCTTTCTGGACCCCGCTGTGCAACGCTACAAATACCTCGTAGACGAAGAGGCCAAGGACGACTTCAAGCATACCCTGACCAGCTTCACGCGCCTGTACGCCTACCTGTCCCAGGTAATGCCCTTCACTGATGCCGACCTAGAGAAGCTGTTTGCCTATAGTCGTCTGCTACTCACCAAGCTTCCCGCCAGCCGTGACCCGGAATCGTTCGTGCTCAACGACGAAGTAGCCCTGGAATACTACCGCCTGCAAAAGGTGGGCACCACGGCCATCGAACCCGAGAAAGGAAAAGATGCTGAGCTGGACCCCACTACCGAAGCTGGGTTACGCAAAGCCAAGGAAGAGAAAGAGCGCCTATCGGCCATCATTCACGTACTGAATGAGCGGTTTGGGACCGAGTTCGATGATGCCGACAAGTTGTTGTTCGACCAGATAGAGAAAGACCTTGTATCGAACGCGCTGCTCAGCAAGCAAGCCCAGTCCAACACCATTGAGAACTTCAAGTTCGGATTCGATGACATGTACCGTCAGTTCCTATTGGAGCGCCGTGACCAGAACGAGGAAATCTTCAACCGTTTATTTGCCGATAAGGATTTCGGGGGCATGGTCCAGGAATGGATGCTAAAGCGGGTATACGAGACGCTACGAAATAATTACACTGGTGCGTCCTAAGCTGCTGATAGCCTTGGGGAAGTTATATGTACCTTAACTCGCTTTATAGGTACTTATCACTTCTAAAAGGGTAACTAAAGCTTCCTATTCGTACTCATCAAAACCGCATTATTAGGCCTAAATACGGCAAATGACGGTAGGTTATGCTTAATAAGTACTTATAAACCCTTAAACAACGGGGGAGGGGGCGTTTTGTATCCCCCTCTCCCCCGGTATACCTCCCCCCTCCCCTTACAATCGGGGGAGGGCGTTTGAAATACGCGCCCTATTTTTTTGCGGAGGAATAGGCTGCCAAAAGGTTCTGGGCTGCATCTGCCTCCCCCTGCAAGGCATTCTGGTACTTACGGAATGAACGAGGGTCTACGTGGTTTGACCACTTCATGACGTAGTGCTGAGGGGTTCCCAGTTGGATGTTGAGCGTTATGAATGTGCGCCGACAAGAGTGGCTGGTTATCCATAGATGCTTAGGCTTCTTAATATTCACTTTTCGATTTCCTTCGTAGTGGAACTGGCCTACTTCCTCGTTTAGGGACGGTAGCACATTGGCTCCTAGGGCCATTACCTCTTTGATGTATTTGTTGAACTTCTGATTGCTGATAGCGGGCGCATGCCCGTCATATTTGGCTAGTATCTCTGCTGCAATGGGAAACAATGGTATGTCGGAGTAGTCCCCGGTCTTGTTAATATCAATGCGTACGCGCCACCCATTCCTGGTTGACTTAACATGTTCAGGCGAAAGCCGCGCTACATCAGAAAAACGCAAGCCTGTCCATGTCTGAAGTAGAAACAAGTCCCGTACTTTCCCAAGTCTGGGTAGGTCGTGTAGGGGGAGTTGTCGAATGCCCTCTAGTTCTTCGGGGGTTAGCGTAACTGGGTGAAAGTTTCTCGCCGTTTTGACTTTGTACTTAGGGCGTAATGCCCGGTGGTCAAGGGTGGTGTACTCATTGTACGCCTCCAGAAACTTCTTAAGCGCAATGATTCTTCTTTCAACCGTAGTATTATGGAATTTCTTAACTGTGATGAGCCAGGCCTGGAATGCTTCAATTGATTGTAGGGTAAGAGTATCCCAGTGCCACTCCTCCCCAGAGTGCTCCTTATACAGGCGTAGGTTTTGAAGCAATGCAGCATATGCCTTCAGACTATTAGGCTGAATTTCGCTTCTACGCTGGTCTATGTAGGCTAGCAGAGCATCCGTTACAAGCGACGGGGACGCTTCTTGAATATCTTCCCTGGGTTTGTCCTTGGAGTACACCGTATCGAGTTGTTCCAGCGACGGTTTTCCTCCTTGTTCCTGGATATGCTGCCGGATGATGACGTCAAGCTTGGCTTTAACCGTTTTTAAGTGAGCATTCGTAGCCAGAGCATCATCTGTGCTAGTTGACCGAACTTCTTGCGTTTTCTCATTCCAGCGGGCTTCAGGAATATGCACACCTGTAGCAAACTTTTTAGTGCGGCCCTTGGCAGAATAGATGACAACTACTTGCCAAAGACCAGTAGCATTTGATTTGTTACGTAGCGTTAAGCGCGTCTCAGCAGCATTTCTACAAGTATTTTTCAAGCTCATTTTCGGCCTGTTTTTAGAACGTTATTAGAACGTAAGCACATACTTAGAACGTAATGAGACATGTGAGCGTTGACTTAGAACTGCCTTTAGAGTGAATTAAGCCACATTTTGTGATTAACATATAACCCAAAGGTCACTGGTTCGAGTCCAGTCCCCGCTACCTCAAGAAAGGCCAAACGATTCTTACGAATCGTTTGGCCTTTCGCTTTTTCGTCCGTGGCGCGCTATAAGAACACTGCTACTTCAACCTTAGTAGCTATAGCCCATTTTGCTTCAGCAGTTCCCGGTCGTTGCGGTCGAGGTCCACTAAGGCGTACTTTTTCTGGCTGGTGATGTTCATTTCATCCAGCGCATCCACTAAGTTGCTATAGGTCGATTTAGCGTCGGATTTGATTAGGACCACAGCGCCAGTTTGCTGGTGTTGTAGATCCAGCAACACGCGTCGCAGGCCCTGGGCACTATAATCGGTGGTGTGCAACACAGGCTGCGCGGTCGCAGTGCCGGCTTCGTTCACGCCGTAGAAATAGTGGATTTGGTTATGCTGGCCCAGAATGAGGGTAAGGGCTTTGCTGCCGGGTACCGCCGTGGCAGGACCCTTGGCAGGCATAGCCAGTTTCATAACAGTAGGCTTGCTGAACGTGCTGGTTAGCATAAAAAAGGTGAGTAGCAGAAACGCCAGGTCTACCATTGGGGTCATATCCAGGCGGAATGCTTTTTTCTTAGCGCGAGGCTTACCGTTTTGAGTAGGGGCAGCAGATTGGATGTCGGCCATAACACAGTTGGAACAAGGTGAAAAGATTCATAATCCCCCAACGCCAACCAACATTGAAGTATTGTATTTTATATATACTGAACGCTGATGACAACCAACAGCCCTCAAAACCACCACGTCCGCGTCGGGGTGAGGCAGGCGTGCAGTGGCACATCGCCAAGCCAAGCGTCGTCGATGCGTGGCACTGGCGGCTCCAAGCTCAGGCCGATACGCAGCGTAGTGGGGCGGCATTGGGGTAGGAAGTGGTCGTAGAAGCCTTTGCCGTAGCCTACACGCTGCCCTTGCTCATCAAAAGCGAGGAGGGGCAGGAGCACGGCATCCAGCACGGTAGGGTATACTTCAATGGCTCCTACGGGCTCGGGAATGCCCCAGCGACTTTCTGCCAAACGCGTTTCGGGCGTGAGGTGGTAATGGCGCAGTGTGTGGACATCGGGCTGCACCACAGGCACAGCTAGCTGGGTAGCCGGGCACTCGGCCCACACACGACGAATAATCGGCCAGGTGTCCGGCTCATGCTGCCGGGTAGCGGGTAGAAAGAGATGTGCCCACCGCCACTGTGCCACCGGAAAGTGCTGAAATAGCTGCTGTTGCAGTGCGGTGCTACGCTGCATCAACTCGGCGTTGGGTAGGGCACGGCGTGCGGCTAGAGCCGTGCGGCGGAGTTCAACTTTCAGCATAGAAAAAGTAAGGAAACTGGCAGCCGCCCACGGTGAATAATAGGGTAGACGCAGAGACGTTTGGACGGCGCAGCGGGCGGCTGCAAGCCGCCCCTACCTTGTTCTATTCCTCTTCCAGTACCGTGAACTCTAAGGCCAGCGGTTCAAAGGCCTCTAGCAACTGGTTAAGAAACTCTGGATTGTTGATCAGCACGCTCAGCACGTTATCAGAGCGCTCCTGCAAGCCACCGTCTGGGAAGAGCTTGTCTTTGAGGCCAATGAGCTGCGAGTAGGCGGTTTCGTGTTTGGCTTCGGCAGCTTTCGAGAGACGCTTTTCCAGTCCTGCCACGCTGCCGGCTACCTTGCTGGCCTCGGCGGCTACGGCTTTCACCAAGGTAGGGTCGAGGCGCTCGGCCAGGGCTTTTATCTGCTCAAACGCTGCCGTTAGCATCTGCTGCTGCTCGGCCAAGCTCACTTCCTCCTGTCCCAGCGCAGCGCCCACTTGCTTCTTCAACTCGGGCAGCGGCTGAAAGATATCGGTCGTCGTGAGGCCCAGCTTGCGCAGCTTGCCTGCGTTGGCGCGGCTGATGTACAACCCCGAGTTGCGGGGTAGCACAATAGGGTAGGGTACCTGGTAGGCAGCAAACACCTGCTTCAGTTGAAACCAATACGCTACCTCTGCCCCGCCACCAATGTAACATAGGTTGGGCAGCAGCAGCTCCTGGTACAGCGGCCGCAGCACCACATTGGGGCTGAACCGCTCCGGCTCTTGGCGGGCCATGCTCAGTAACTCTTCCTTACTGTAACATTGGTCGGTGTTTAGCACGGCCACGCAGTTGCGGGCGTCGTCGGCTTCCAGCCGCTCGCGGCGGTTGTCGTCGGTGATGAAGAAGAGGTTGAAAGGGCGCGAATACACTTGGGGCTGATAACCAGCTTCCTCCAGCTGCTGGTTGGTAGCCTGCACCGCTTGGTTTGATACCTGCTCTTGTAGTTCGCGCTCTAGCACGGGCACCAATGCCTGCTTGAGACTTGGGACATCGGCATCAAGGCTAACCAGCCCATACTCGCCAAACAAGCCGTGCGTGAGGCGTCGGGTAGCATCCGTTAGGGTACCACCCGCTTCGTACGCCTCACGGAAGGTCGCGGGCACGTCGGCGGGTAGGGCCTCCAGGATTTGCTCCGCGAAGCCATCTAGCGGCAGGCGTCCCACCGGCCCGCCGGGCTGGGGCGTTTCCCAGGAGTAGCTTTTGCCAAAGAGTTGAAAATGATTGATTTCGGCAAAGTCGTGGTCTTCCGTGGCCATCCAATACATGGGCACGAAGTCGTACTCAGGGTAGGCTTCTTTCAGCTGCCGGCTCAGCTTTACGGCCGTTAGTATCTTGTAGATGAAGTACAGCGGCCCGGTCATCACGTTCAGCTGGTGGCCAGTGGTGATGGTGAACGTCGTGTCCTTTTCCAATAGGTCGATGTTGGTCTGCACAGCCGGATGCACCTCGTCTACTCCTGCGTACTGTGTGCGTAGTGCGTCTACCAGGCGCTGCCGGGCCTCAGGAGAATATGCCCGCTGTTTTTCTTCTAGCTGCGCCGCAACGTTTTCCAAGGTTGGAAATCGGTGGTAGAACGGCTGCAAAGCGGCTTGTCGCGTCAGATAATCAGTCAGCAGTGATGGAAAAGCGCCGGTAGCAGCGTAAGAGAGCGTGTGAATAGGCATATAAGGCAACAAGTGAGGAGAGGCGCAAGTTTGATAAAAAAGCCGGACCGCCACGAAGCGGCCGGTACGCCTGCATCTGCCACTAACCTGCAACCAGGGTAGGAGTTTTGAGAAGGGCATAAAAAAGCCGCCCGGCGCAATGACCGGGCGGCTTTGTGTGTGGCTACGTTTTGTTAGAAGGCCCTTTCTCCTATTGTTTAGAAAGGGCCTTCCGTAGTTTTTAACAGGAAGGCGTTAGACCAATTCGCCGTACAAATCAAAATCAGATGCCTCGTTGATCTTCACGGTAGCAAAGTCGCCCAGGCGTACGTGGGTGTCGGGGGTAGCAGGTACCAGCACCTCGTTGTCTACCTCGGGCGAGTCGTATTGCGTACGGCCCACAAAATAGCCGCTCTCCTTCCGGTCAAATAGCACCTTGTAAGTCTGGCCTACCTTCTGCTCGTTCAGCTCCAGCGAAATGCCCTGTTGCAGCTCCATAATCTGGTCGGCACGGTCCTGCTTCGTCTCGGCGGGC
>Ga0210040_10003661_pt1 | contig 20638 bp, 9 predicted proteins | sample CryGeyCG12114_NA_FD_185462 | JGI IMG/M metagenome (GOLD analysis project Ga0210040, IMG submission 185462) | Groundwater microbial communities from aquifer - Crystal Geyser CG19_WC_8/21/14_NA (SPAdes) (version 2) | ecosystem: Environmental > Aquatic > Deep subsurface > Groundwater | place: USA... | reverse complement strand
CATCCTGAATTTCTTCTAAGTTGGATATTTTCGGTTCCAGTTTAGCCAATTCATTTTGACTAGTCATATATAAATGCAAATTAGAGATACGGTGTGTTTTTGGTTTAAATCATGTATTTCGATTATCAGTTGAAATGATTTTTACGAGCAAAGCTGAAACTTGGAATTTTGAAATGCTAGAAAGCGAGTGAATGGGAAGAGCGAGCAAGGTTTATAGAATAGTATTTGTAGAACTGTGCTCATTAATTGGAAGATGTAGCCATGGAAGTGTTTTATTCTTTGTGATTACGGTGTCGGTATAATTATGAAAACATTTTTTATAGTTCATTTCAGAAAAAAATGGAATTTTTTTTTCGGTAGGTTATTTGGCATTATGATTGTTTCGTTGTCAACAAAATGTAAACAAAAATTTTTTCAAATAATTTTTTTTCAACTGAGAAAATGAGAATTGAATTATTGTTGCCACAACATTTTACAGATTTAGTGGTTTACTTTATATAAATCGACCATTTGTCGGGGATAGCCAAATAACATGGGACAACTTTTTTTTACTTTGAAATGAACTATAGTAGAACTACCTACGACTATGGTTGAGCAGAAATGGAAATGAGAATAATATGAGATGGTGCATTGATCGTGGATGGAAAAATGTTGGATTGCACAAGTGATAGTTAAAGAAGGTGGAACTTATTTATACAGGTTGAACGTAAATAGTAGATGTATGTAGCTACTTTCATCCTCCTGCATTTCTCAAGACGACAGTAAAAAAAAAGTTCGTGAAAAATTGGCTCGTAAAGTTTTGCGGGAAAGTCTCATATGAACCTTCCCTGGTTATATACTTAGGGCAATGAGAAAAGAAGTGTCGTGAAGCTTCTGTATAAAAGTTTCTTTCACTTCTACAGGTTTTTAAAAACCGCCTGAGTATGCATTTATACGGGAGAGCGAAAGTGGACAGACAGTCCGATAAATAAAATGAACTTTCTTTCTCGTTTTTTTTGGCCGACGTCATATTGAAAGGATGTTCCGTATTATTACGAGCATGCATTATTGGTGAAAAATAGCCACTCGATTCCTTATGGGGTTTTATGGGCCACTCCATATGTATCAGGATGAGTGGTGGTACGGACTGTGTTCTTAACTTTTTTCCGCACTCAAAAGAGCAAGGATGCTTTTCACAGGCATCAATGTGTATATAAAATAGCTAGGGGTCATGACTGCAAGAAGGCAGTTGCCCAATTTATGACTTGAGTTGATGTCATTTGATGACTCTCGATTAGAAGATAGTGCCTCTCCATGTCTTGCTTTAGTTTATCTCAGAACACTACTGCGACTACTATATACTTGGATGGGATGTTTCCTTTCTGTGAGCACGGTGAACTTTTGCGGCTCTGTTATTATTATTAGTTAGTAGGGATACACCAGTAACGTATAGTACATATGTGTGTATATGTAGTGAGCGAGAAATCCGGTGGTGCCAGGCTGCCAGGGATATGTATGTAAGTGAAAGCAAAAGTTTCCCTTTGATCGGCTTACTGACTAGTGTGGGTTTTTCAGCACTAAAGATGGTATCATCAGGGTTAGAATTGTTTGCTACTACTATTGAACGTTAACTGAGAGCGCGTTGGTTTAGATTTGATTACTGGATGTATTTAGTTATCGCGTGAGTTGTTGCTTTGTTTTTCTATTTTGTGGCAAGTTTTGTTTTTTTGAGTTTGTAAATATGAGCAGCTGAAAATGAGGATGAAAGTGAATCGCGAGGAATTAAGTTTTCGGTAATATTTTAGAAAAAAGCGGCAGGATTTAGGTTTCTTTCAAAGAAGGGAAATTAGTTGATGGTTGGTTTTGAGAAAGTAGAAAGAAAGTGAGGTAGTTTGGTTAGCGTAAGGGAGCTGTGTAATTTTGATTTATGTTTATTAAAACCATGGAAGAAACGAATTTTATAGGTTTAAAATTGAGCATCAGTATTATAAAATGCAGTGATCCATGTGTATACGTTGGAAGTTTTTTAATATTAGAGTATTATAAAATTAGCTGTGCATGCAGGATTTTATGTTTGAAGAAAAACTTTATTTTTATTGCTTTTGACGTTCTGAGAATGGAGAGAAACTTTTATTATGGTTAGCAAGAGTCTGTTTAATGGCATTAGCAATTGTAAGCAGTCTATATGAGGTAGTATGTGAAAATAGATTCCCAATGTAAGGATTGCTGATGGGATGTGGGAATAGGATTTGATTTGATTTCGCATTGAATGAAAGGAACGTGCATATTTCTTTGCACAACTATAGTAGCAGTAGTTGTTGCAGGAACGTCTCTCTTGTAAGAATGAGTTAAGTAACTTTCTCTAGTCATTCTTTTGTGCCTCTAATAGAATAGGAAAGCAATGTAGGTTTCCTCTTTCGGGATTTATGTAAAACTAACTTGACTCAACTAACTCTAGCTGTGAGAATTTCCTCCTCTGTGTGTGTGTAAGTAGGAGTAACGGTAATCGTGTAGTTATACTCATACTAGTCCTCTTATTTGGGCTGCAAAGAATAATACTCTGGGGCTCTCCTATAATCGATAAAAGGGATGCTGAGTTTGTGTTCTTTTCAAGAAAAAAACATACATTGTATTTCATCATATTGCTCGTTTGAAAGCCTAGAAGTTAAAGTAAATACATCCATGTTAAGTTGGATGTATACTTTGTACACCTTTCTCTGTAAAGAGTAATCTAATCAGCAGGATTAGATGAATAATGGCATGCAAGTTTTGCAATATGAGATACTGGCACATTTTCCCATTACTACTTTGGTGACTGAAAATGCACATAAGTTTTGTTTATGTCAGCAGAAGTCTAAGATTTTTATTATTGTTTTGTTAGTGTTAAAATATTTTTGGGTTTTAGTCAATTTGCCAACACCACATGAAGCCATAAAGCAAGTCATTTCTTTCTCAACTTACCTTTTTTATTGACTAGTGTATAGTCTGCTCGTCAAAAGTAACGTTTGAACACAACAAATAATACTCTTGGACTTACCTGGCTTCTCTCCATATCGATTTCATTAAAATATTCCATTGTGTCGTGCATGAATAGCTAATGATATACTGACTGACTGACTGACTGTAATACCGTTCTTCCTAACCACCACCAGGTTCTCCCACATTATTTGCGCATTATAATTACCATTTGTGAATATTGTAGATTTACTTTGGTATGCATGCAAGCAACATAATCACTAGTCTTACTGAGAACTTGTAACTCCCTATACGGTAATCAAATGACGGTTATATAGCTAGTTTGTGCATGGCAGGAATTATAAGTTGTTGTTAGTCGTTGACTACTGTATTATCTATGATGGTCTCATTGTGCGCATTTCTGGGATATTTGCTCAGCTTGATGCAAAGGCGATGACTATGTGTCCTACTATAGAATTCATTCTCCATCCTGTTGATGATAACAACTTCTTTAGTAATTTATGAGACTTGAACATCTCACTAGGGGTAAGATAAATTGATAGGATTTAGATATTGCGGTCCTCCTGTGCGAGATAGATGGGGGAATGAGTTGTGGTGATAAGTTTGTTACTTACCTTGCTTTTACATACGGAAATGGAGCTACTAAACGAAAGGAACGACGCAGTTTGGAAAGAGCCCGGGTCTTTTGGTACCAACTAACTAACTATTCGTCATACGGACGGACTACTGGTACTGGTATCATGTACAAAGGTGATGATGTGGTGTCATCATTTCCACTGTGTAAGCAGTAGGCACAGAAGAAAATTGTCTTTCGCCCGGAAAGGAGATAATGGTGGTGGTGAGTAGGTTAATCTTGTCTCACTTTCGTGACTTTGAGTCGGGTCGGTTTGCATCGGATGGATCGAATATAGTTTTCTTCTCGCTTGTGCACGTAGTATTTGTTTTGAGCACTATAGAAGTGAGTGACTAACTATCCATTATCTAATGCAGGGATTGATTAGAGTTGACTTGCTAGGATTTAGAATGCATATTTTGTGGGACTTGACTTTTGCGCTGTAATTTATCACGAATGGTTTTAGTTATGATTGTATGTATTGATGGCCAGTTTGAATTTTCGTTTTGGAGAAGCTAATATCTATTGGCAGTGTCAGTACAGATTATTAGAGTTTTTGTGTGTCAGAATATGACGTTGCAGGATTTTTCTAGTGCTGTGAGTCTTTTTTTTTTATCTAACTGGCTCAGTTCTGGTAGGAAGGAGTGTTTTGATGGGGGAAACGGTTTCCCTTGTGTGAATATGAAATCTTTGAAGTGAGCTCTTATAAGCTACTTGAATAGTAAAGGGTTCTACTGTGAGTGAGCAAGTATTACTTTATGTTGGGCTCGCTTGGAGCATGGACAGACTGGAGCTACTTGTAATGTGACAGGACCACTGTTATAAATCACATTTTGCACATGTTTTCTTCTTGTGGGTCTTATGAAATGGAAGAAAGTGCTTTCGCTTGAGAATACGATAACTCCTAGTTTTTCCTCACGGAAGCTATAGGTAGGTGGAACAGAAAAGTAGCGTTCTTGAACATAACGGGTCCATTGCTGACTACTAAAGCAAAGTTATGTACCTTGTGTGTTATCTTGCGTTAGATATTTCGTCCACCACACTTGCATTCTTTTCCCAGTTTTTGCTCAGTCATGCATGTTGCATGAGAAGTGTTGTTACTACAGTATTTTTCTTGTTTGGTCGTATATTTTTTCCTCCCTGAGATCCAGTAAGTTAGTTAGTTTCTAGTTCTTGCTGTCCTGTAATGTATTGGTAGGTTGTTGTAGCCTAGTAAGTTTACTCTAGGGCTGGCTCACTTTTTTTCCTTATCATGAAATAAATAAATAAATAAATATTATGAATCATGTGCTGTCGCATATGTGTTCTCACCCACACTGGTGCTGGTTTCCGTCTCATAGTGGTTGTTTATAGGTTCATCTTTTTCCCCTGCGGTAGTGAGAGTAAGTCAGAGGAGATAGTTAGTTAGTAGTGATAGTAATAATCTTGGAGGGCGAAAAGTATCTTTAATATGTATCACCAGTTAGTTATATATCCTCTTTTCGGTTCTTGATTTTTTTTGTTCTTCTAGCTAACTGTCTATGGAGGGTTTTTGGTAAGTTTGTATGTGATTGACTAATTTCTGAGTTGGTTCAAAAATTGGGCAGAATGTTCATATATTTTTGGCCTGCATTCAACCGTCAGCTTGCCATTACTGAAGTGGGTGGTAAGAGTTATGAGCGAGCTTTTCCAATGTAAGTTGCCTTTTTGGCATGTTGTTTTTTGACTGTGTAGTATTGAACACGAGTGAGAGATACTGGCAATACAGTATGTTCTCCTGTATGGATTAGACAAATAAATCAATTGGTTGTGCTCATTTTTTGAACAGCTTGATGTGTTTTCTTTTTCCTTGCGAAACATGGTACGGTAGTGAGCGAATTGGTTGTTGTGTTGAGCGACACATTGAAAGACAGTTATTGCTTTACTGGTGCTACAGTAATAAGAACTTTTTGTGTATCGATAAAATGTAGATTATTAATTACTAGCAAAGACATTGATGCCAGTGTAACTGGCGGTTTAAAATTATAGTGGAGGAACTGGCTGTCTGGTTTTTCTATTGAACATCAGTATATTAGGTCATTAGTCATTTGGCTGCCTGAGAAATTTGGTAAAGTTGTGAATTGTAAAGTAAACAGCTTTAAAGTGAGCTACAAACGTTGCTAGATATTTATAGTAATTCATGGTTTAGCTCACAGTCAGTCAGTGAGGTTTGAATGACTTATATTTTGGTGTATAGTGTATAATATAGTCGTAAATGGGTTGCCTAGTAGGCTGATTTAACTTGTGTCAGTCGGGGCTCGAAAGAAAGTTGTGCTTGTGTGTTTTTTTTTGGTGTCTAAATGTTCCTATATTTAATTTGGTTTTGGCAGAGAGACCTCTTTTCACCCGTTTTCATGTATTTCTCAAGTAGAATTCTTCATCCTCCACGCCAAAGATGCATTCATGGAACGGTAGAGTGCACACAGTGAATATGAATATGTTTCGCATGGGCTCCAAATAGGCACCTTCATTGGATTTTTCCCTGAAACCCATTTCACATGTAATAATAGAAGATGCGGAGGTGTGCACTCTAGGGTGTTTGATATCTAATAATATTATGGCTATATGCTTTGTAGTTTTCGTATGGCCTACGGATCATTGGATGTCGTCTTTGTGTGGAGTCAGTCCATATAGTTAGTTAGTAGTTGCTGCATAACACTCTGGCATTGGGTGAGTGAGGGAGGACGCAAATGTGTGTAAATAGGGGGAATGAGAGGCTCGTTTGGTACTAGTAGTTGTGGGCTTTTCAGCTCACTCACTCGGCAGTAAAAGTGAGTTCTACGAATTTTCCATGTGAATGACCCATGATGTGATGAGCTTCCTTCCCCATTTTTTTTTTGCTTCTATGGATGCAATTTCTTTGGCCTTTGTATGAATACATATAGGTTAGGGCAGAGATAGACGGGAGTTTGTGCCTGATGATACCAATTCCATTTTAATATTGACGGTTATAGGATGAGTTAGGAGGACTAGGATAATTTCTTTGGCTCAAGGATATTTCCATGTATGTATACATAATAGGATGCTGAAATGTGATTTGAGAGCAACAAACGTATTTCCCAGCAAATGAAATATGCTTGTCCATTTTTTGTGTGTGACTTTCCTTTTTAGTTGTAACATTGTTGACTCTATTGGGTTACTTTAGTGTAATAGGCGTGCACACTTGAGTGAGCCGTAGTCTATTGTCACGTTATTTCCTAGTGCACAATGGTTATGGTAAAGTTTGAAGATTAGGATAGTTTTTTTTCCTCAGAGGGTATGTTTTTACTACGTCTTTTGCCGACAAACCGTTTTTATTGTGATGTCACGGGCAGAGATTTAGATTAGCTTACATGTCTCCATGTTATGTGCATATACAGGATAGATTATGTACTACGAGGAATAATTTGATAATAACTTTTTTTTCTCTTTGAACTTTTCAGGGTCGGTGTAATCGTGAGAAACCACCATGCAAATACTTCCACCCTCCATTGCACCTAAAGGACCAACTTCTGATAAATGGTCGCAATCATTTGGCATTAAAGAATGCTCTGATGCAACAAATGGGACTAGCTCCTGGTCAACCTGTCGTCCCAGGTCAAGTTCCAGTGGTAAGTGAAATCGATGATCAAATGGGAAACCATAATATATTTGTTCTATTTCCACCGACTGGGGGTTTATTTTTCTTTTGTAATGAGTAGTTGCTGTCAGTTGTAATAAAGTTTGTTTTTGTTGTGTAGAGGTTGCAAGAGCAGTGCTAATAATAAAAACGCTCTGATTATTATGAATCACTTTCTTTTTTCTTGCTCCCCCTTTTTTTTGCTTTCCCTGCGGTGGGAAACACAGCTTCATTTTTCATTAATGTTGTTCTTTTTTTTCTCTCTCTCTCTCTCCCTGTGTGTGTTTGGGTGCTTGTACACACAAAAGCAGGCATCGAATCCATACCTTTCTGGAGTAACAAATCAAGGATACAATCCGTATTTTGCCACTGGTCCATTGGTTCCTTTAGTGTCTGGGGATCAGGGACAAGGCATGCCACTTGGTGTGCACCAACAGACTGTTGTTCAACACAAAGTTCCAAAGGTGGAGGTATGGTTTCATTATTCTTAGAAAGTAGATAGTTTTAAGTACAAAGAAAAGAGTTGAGGGGAAAAAATTTGCCCGTGGCAGCTTTTATGGCATGGGTGTAATGAACTTTTTTCTCGTTTGTATGTATTGGGGAGTTTTGGATTTTTTGAGCACAAGAATGCAAATAGAACTCGCTGCTGACTGGCTTATACTGCCGTTTTACTCACAATAGAATGAGTAAGTAGGCGTTTGTATACAGTTGCTTCGAAAGAAACGATTCTTTCTTTTGCAATGCATTTACAAGAATTGTTGCATTTTTTTTGAGCAATTTAGATGCCATAGCTCAAAATTATTGCGAGTAATTTTTTCTTCACTTGTATTTACGTTTATTAAATTCATGATGAATAAAATTCTTAACTCCCTAGTATGCACAAAACACAGATGGGAAGGGAAAAAATCAAACGCTTCTATGTAAATAGTGAATTTCCCCCTATCTCTTACTTTGTAGAAAGCAAATGGCTTGAACTTTAACTCTATGATTTGTGTCATTTAGTTTTGATTCAACCATCTGCGTTCACTTACTTCCTGCGTGCAGTTAAAGTAAATACAGTAGGTAGGTAGATTTAGGGGATTGCACTTTTATTAATAATTTGATGAATTGTTGTAGTAGTGGGGCGTAAAAGCACACTACACATTTTGATACACAGTAAGAGGATTACTTCTATAGCTAGTGGGCTTTTGTGTTTTGCACCGACTATAGGAGGCTGTAATTATGAAATGTTGAAGTGGTAGTGTTGTGAGGAATTTGTGGAGCGAGTGAATTTTTTATTGCCTTTGTGTCTGGCTTTGGTATTTTTGGTATTATACTCTGGAGCAAATCTGTCGAGTTTATGCGAATGGGTATGGGAACTGTATTGGCGCCTGGCCAGATGGAGTCATTCATGTGAACTTGTTAATGTGAAAGGAAGAACTATGTTTGCACTCACTTGTGTCGTTTTCATTCAATCAATGCATGACGGGTTTGTAGCTCTTTCAATGCCCTGTAGTCTTGCTCAAGTACAAGTTGATTTTTTTTATCCCAGTGGGCAGAACTATATGGATGGAAATACTTTTATGCTTACTTTACTTAACCCTATGCCATTTCCTCTTTTGTTTCATTTTATGAGTGTTTGACTTTGGCATGAATGTTGTGAACAAGACGGAACGTTGTGAGACCCATAGTTAGTTTTAGTCTTTTAGTTAGTTAAGAGCAGTTTGTATATTTGCATGTGAGTTGCATGAGCTTACTCACGTAATCAATGGGAGAACTTGTTTGCTAGTTAGTTAGTTGGCTACTGACTCCATTGACTTTTGGGTTCGGTTTATTCTATGGAGATGTATTGCATAAATGGTTTGGAATGTGTTGAGAGTGCTGGTGACAAAAATTATGGATGGTTCGTTACGGAAAGTCTTTCTTTTCCTGAACGGTTTTTTGTGTGTTCTACATTGTTTGCTAATGAGGAACGTAGGGGAAGAATGTTAGTTTGTGATGTGGATGAAGGCACGAAATATTTTTATGTTGTTCGTTTCTTAGCGTGTTGGCATTTTATTACTATGCGGCAAAATTTTATAGGGAAGTGGTGTGACTTAATGCATTTTTACCCAGTAGTGGTTGGCTGTTAGTATAAGCTTTAGGTTTGTGGTGTGCAGTATGTATTAATTGTGGAACAAGGTTTTGATTGGGGTTAGTTTGTATTGCTCTGGTCCATGTTTATATGAAAATCCACTTGAGATTATTTCATATGGGCATTTGAAGTCACTAAAACAGGCTTTGAATTGAGGCTAAAATTTCTAAAGTATTATTATGGAAGCTTGGAACGAAGTTAATCCGTATGGAACTTGTAGTACACAAATTCCCAATGAAATAGGATCAAACAAGATTTGAAACTATAACTGTAATTGGTTGTTAACTAAATTGCAAGCTTTCCTAATAGACTAAAGGAGATTTTCTTGTTCAAAAAATGTTTTCCTTTCATTCATTCCAATATTGTTAATGTTATGTGTCTTTGAAGTTTGACTGGTTGGTTCCCAATAATGTCTGTGTGTGTCCAATGTAAAGTATTTATTTAACTTTGTGGTTCGGCTTCTCTCCCTTGTGGCATGATGCTCTTTACTTAACGTAGAACTAACTAACGAAATGAAATGCAAGTATTTCTTCTCTGTCTACTGTCAAGAATCTCTTTCTCGCCTTCTATCTCTTTTAAAATGCCCAATGCAATTACAAAGGTTGACTCTGTGCAGATGTTTTTTTTTTGCCTTTTCAAGTAACATTAGCCAAGTATAGTTAGTTAGTTAGTGAGTGAGTCAAGTTGGCTAGGGTGGGACTCGTCTTTTTGTCCTCATTTGTGCATTCAAGTGAAGTGACAGACTATAGGATGTTGCATGTTTGCACAGTGTGTTTTATATAGAGTGTATAAGTTGCTTGCTTGGTTAAAAGTTCATTTGAGAGAATTAAATGAGCCAGGGAGGGAAGGCGAGCTGGTTCATTAGCATGTACATGTCAACTCAAGTACTGATAAATTAATGCCAAATTGATACAAATATGCGGTAAAGTTTGCATGGCTTTTCTTAGTTACTGTTGAGTTGAATGCGATGCAAAGATTTTGGTGGTCCTGTCAAGATTATTTGTGTCCCTTAATGGGTTTAAATTTTGAGAAGCTTTGCATGACCAGATTAGTACATATATTTTGCACTTTTTGATCACAATCTGTACTGTGAACGCATGTTATAGGGGTGAATGATGGATAGAGTAGTTTCAATTATATGCATAGAGCATGTTGAGTGACTGAGGGATTTTTAAAACTCTGGTTCTTGGGGATTAATAATATGTCAAAGTGAGAAGTAGCAGGAGTAGTGAGTTGGTAATGTTTACGAAATGAGTGTTTATGAGAAAGAGCCGCCTGTTCTAATAAAAATTAATGACCAGAGGCTTAATGCGTTTGCTATGTAGTCAACCAAGCCAAGTAATATTTGGGTTGATATCTTGTTGTATATAAAGTGGGGTGGAATATATTGCGTGTTTGATCGCCACTTTAGCATAAATAGCGTATAGGAGAGTTTTTGGTGTCCAACACAGCGGGACGCATTATTGTGGAGTGTCTAGAATTCTTTATTCTTAGTACATGCTGTATTAGTTGTTGTAAAGTACATTATATGAATTTAGATCAGTAGTACATACCATAGCGGATTTTGACTACGCTTGTATTAATAGCGGGTTGAGCCAAGGCTATGAGTGTTATAGAAGCTAGGATAGGTGATAAATAGACTAATAATGGATTGAAATGACTGTGGTGTGTGCTAATGTCTTAATTTTGTGCAAATAGGGTTACCCCGGCATGGTAGCAGGGTACAAACGTCCAGCAGATAAAAGTGGAGTGCCCGTGTACCAACCAAACAATCCGTCAGCAGCCGCTTACCAGCAGTTAATGCAGTTACAGCAGCCATTCGTGCCTGTTTCATGTAAGTTTTTGATTTTGCTTGCAAACACGTAAAAAACTAAGATTGCCCCGGCCTTCTATGTCCTGCCGCCATTCTTGAAAGTATGAATAAGTTATTTACTATACGTTCTTGATATTGTACTTACTGACTCTTACTACCACTAAATGAAAAGCTTGCAAAAATGCATGCCACATTTGTCAATTGATTGGCTCGAGTTTTATTTTTTGAAACGCTCCCTCTTCCTACTTTTAAGTATGATAATGTCCAAGTCTTTAATGCTATATGCCAATATTCGTTCTTATTTTTTTTGTATTTATCTTTAAGTTGTGGCCACATTTTAATTGAATCAGTATTTAATTTTGTATTCTGTTAATGACAGCGTTTCCTTACTTATCCTTCCCCATATTTGTGACAAGTGTTTTTTTCCGCTTAAGGCCATGCTATATAGAATAGTTCACCCATTTCTCTCCAGCTACTAGCTCCCATCATAATATGGTTTCACCACCAGGCGGCGCAAACTCATCTGGCCAGGGCTCTTCTGGCCAAGACCAGGGTGGATCCAATGGATCCCTGGATGGTCATGATACGAAACGGTCTCATCCTTCCGAAGATGGCCAAGATGGGGACGATGATGACAAGGGAGAGGGGAGTGTTAAGCGAATGCGTAGTAACAATGGCGGTGGACCCAACAATAACAACAGTAATATGAGTGGTGTGTCTGCTGCTAATTCAGCTGCTGCTGCATTCTCCCAGAATAATGCGGCTTACATGGCTGCCGCACAAAGTTATCACAATGCTCTGGCCGCCATAAATTACACTGGTGTTTCTCTGCAAACTAATAAGAATCAACAGCAGGCTCCAGGGGGTGTGGGTATGCCTGGAGTGGGTGCCCCAGGTGGGGGTGGGGGAGCAAGTGGGCAGTCTCCAGTCAACTATCAGAATAACGCTGCAGCTGCTGCTGCAGCGGCGGCTGCCGCCCAGAATCTAGCCAGTCAACAGAGTCAACAGCAACAGCTACTGAGTCAGTACCAGGCTATGGCTGCTGCCGCTTTTGCTAATCAAGGAGCACTTCAACTTTCTCAGCAAGGTGCTGGTGGCCCCCAGGGCCAACAGCAACAGTCTCAAGCTGCTATGAACATGAATATGAGCGCTGCACAAGCTGCTGCTGGGTTTAACCCTTTGGCCGCTGCTATGAACCCTTTGTTAGCTTCTTTACCTCAGTTTGCAGCAGCACAGCAACGGGCTATGATGGGTAATCAAGGAGTTTCGAATGCTGCAACATTGACCACGGCTTCATTCAATGCTGCAGGACTGGGTGGGGCTGGAGCGGCTTCGGGTTACCCTGCTGCGGCGAACGGGAACCAGGCTGCCGCTGCAGCCGCTCTCAATCCATTTGGCGTTCAGTTTGGCGGGGCTGGTGGGTCTCCTGGGGCTGCGGCAGCTTTGGCACAAAATCAACAGGCATTACTGGCCGCGTACGCGGGTCAGTTTGCCCGGGGCCCAGTGCCCGTCTCAGGGGCGCCCACTATCGCCTCCGCCCAACAATTGTATGTTGGTAACCCTGCTGCAGCCGCGGCTGCTGTTGCTGCTGCTGGTAATGCCTCCTTGGCTCAAGGGGTTAAGCGTGTGAGACCGAACTAAGAGAGAGAGATTAGATTGTAAAAGCTGGTGTTGAGGACTATTATGTCTTTTTCCTTCTTCGTCTCTGTTAATGAGTTTTGGGCTACGATGAGGCATAGTTTGTTCGTTAGTAGAGTGAAATTTTTAGGAGGACTTCAGATTTGTAATGTAAGAGAAAGATGGAGAGTGTACTACTACTACTACTGTTAGGGTTGATATATGTAGAATTTATTTGAGTGGGATATTGATGATGACTGACAAATTCACTGTATTTTTGGGTGATGCTGTAATGTATGTACTATTATGTATGTTGGACTGAATGTTAACTGTTTTCTTTTTTGTTAACTTTGAAAATGGTTTTTTTTTTGCATGTTACTCGAAGCTTTCTGTTAGAGTGATATTTACTATAAAGTAGGTGGTAGTTGTGTGCAGGATTAGCAGCAAAGACAGCTTTTATTTGAGGGTATTGTTATAAGTTGTTTAGGCTGACTTTTATTGTTTGACTTTCACCTTTTTTTAAAAAAGCATGTGTTTAAATTGTTAAACTTTCACTTTGCAGTTTGTTTGCTGTTTAATTTTGTGTGTAATTGTTATAGTTAGTGTAGAGAAGGGGGATATGATGATACAAAAGACTGGATTTGACAAGATCTTTTGATAGTCTTGGCCTCTATTGAGGTTGAGATGAAATCAGATTATGTTGTAGATAAATTGAGCTCATTGGAGCTAGAAAATAGTAAAAAGTAAAGTAAATAGTAATTTTTTGTTTTTAGATTTTATCAAGCATTAAATGATGATTCTATGATCACAAAAGTAACATTCCTGGGCTATTTTTCTCTATAGTCTTTGATTTTGTCAAATGAGTAGTGTGATCACATGGTTCGGGATTGAGTTCACGAAAGTGACGTGTATATATTATCTTTATTATGATTAAATGGTATTTCAAAACTTTCAACCCAGTTTGTCTAGTTATAATTATATCATGTTAAGATTGTTGTATCTAGTTAATGTTATATAGTATTATTACAAAGTGGATTTTTTGTAGTTTTGAACAGATTGTGTACAAGAAGTAATAAAACTTAAGATCCCAGTTTTTTTTTGCTTTTTTCAAAGTTTTTTGCCCACAGTGTTTTTATCATGATTTTAGCATTTGTAACAGCCCTACTGTTTATGCTTTACACTGCACTAGACTTTTTGCAGACTAATGAATATATTGTGTATGATTCACAGTTTTAGTGTCAATTTAATTTCGTTAGGTCTATCTAGTGAAAATATTCGTAGTTTATATAATAGGGCTAGGAGCCATGAAAAAGTTTACTTGTGAAAAATAATAGGATATAAAAATTTCAGAAGCTAAGGCTCTTTATGGTATAGGTTTTATAGGCTATTGCTTTTCCACATACTACTACTCAATTTATAAAATTTACATCTGCAGCTTCTAAGCGATAGGCATGTCGCATTGCAGTGACTACAATGCTATTGCAAAAATTTTAGTCCACACGAGAAAAAAAGATTAGGCTTGTGTATCTGCTGTTGTGTTACGGCTATGAAAATAATTAGTTTATCTTGATAATGATTACTATCTCTCATTGTAAGCTTGAATTCATATTATAACCTGTAGTAAATGGAGTGTTGTCAGTTTTATTTTTGGCGTTGAAAACATGTGGATCAAGAAGGATCCTAGTGGTCTGCTAAGTTTTAATCTTTTTTGATTTTATAAGCTAAATTAAATGCTATGTGCCGTTTGAATGAAAAAAAAGTTTGTGAAAAAGAAAGTGACAAGCAGTATAATCCAGAATGATTTTAATTGGTATTTTGATGTGAAAAGTCTAAAATAATGCTCATGCTGTTTTTTGGATTATAAATTGTCAGTGAAAGGTAGCTGTCACTTTCTTTGAACATGAAATGTAATCCTTTATAGGAAACATAACAAAACTTTTACTCTAGTTGTAAATGTATATGCTTCCCAAATTCCTTCCGAAAAACTGCTTAAACGGCTTTGTGGTATGTTAAAAAATGATGAAAATTTTACACTTATACTATTAGTACAGCTCTGAAGCTCATTTATTGGTGTCAAGTGCTCTCTCATAATAATATTGAAAAGCATTCAGCTTCCTAGATTGTGACTTCAGTTTTGAGTTAACACAAACTCGTGTCAGTTTTCTTTTGCTTCCCACAATAATGGTATTATGAAAATTTATATAATTATGAACTCTGTGTTTCTTGCTTGATATGGGCTTTGCTGCCCACGAAATTGTTACAGACTACTCTTATGAGGCTAATTGAATTGATTGGCTGATCTAAAAGTTTGTAATCCATATTGTCATAAACTTATGTAAACTGATTTTATGCACGCTATTACTATTATTGCGTTGTTCACTTGAATTGTAATGGTTATAACTTCCACTTTTTGATCCTCTGTCATAGTCTAATTAATGATAATACTTGTTAGCGCCTAGGAATGCTGTAGCTACACAAAGCAAAGCCTTGTACATACTAGTTTATAATTATTATGACCTACCACCTACAACCAACGAAGTAGTAGTCTACCATTAGTAGAAAAAGGCCTATGTGTTGTATGTTGAAATTTTTTGATTTTAATCGTGTTAATTAAACTTTACTGGGAAAGGGTGAAAAAAAAAACAATGCCTGTTCCTTCTATCTTTTTGCTGGTTATTTTTTTGCCATCATTCACCTTTGTATTCTTATTATGATTTGAGAACAAGACGCATTATATTTATTCTGCTCGCAGCATTTAAACTAATCCATATACAAGGATGGCTCTCATAATAATGCTATATACTATACTGCTGCCTGGATAATGTCTGTCCATACGTTTTCTGTTGATGTTGACTTTTCCTAAGTGCAGCTTAAGTACACTAAACATAGACACAAGTCCCTAATGGAGTTTCGTATACATTCCAGATACACACTGTGTACGTACGTAATGCTGGCTTCACTTTTTGAGCTCCTATATAGTAGTGTTTGGGATTTGTATCAACATTGGCCTACATGAAGAATTTCACGGGTTGTTCGTAGAGCGACCGTGTTTTTGCTCATCTTGTTGGGACTCTTTGTATTTAACCCGTGGAAATGAAATCCTGCTCCAATATCCCCATATTTGTTGGCTGAGTACACAAACACAAATGAATAGTACAAAACTTGATCACTGTGGCTGATTTACTATACTAATTGCATCCAGTGGTTTTTAAAACTCGTATAATTTTGCATGGTGAAATGGGCTTACTTTTTTTGCAGGCGATTTTTATTTTTAATCCACAATACACAGTTATAGTAGAAAATCAAATGGAAAGCACAAAGTTTGTTGGCCTCAAAAAGTGCTGTTGCATCTGTATTGCTGATGTTAGTAACTAATCTGTACCGCCGAAATCATGTGAATTATAATTATGGGAAACGGTTCCATTAAGTTGAATTCATTTTTCAGAGTGGTTTTAGTTGGTTAGGAGTTATTGCTTTTGTGATGTTTGATTACCCACCATTTATCATACACAGACAATTTTTGCTGCCTCATTTTTTCTACTGCCAATTACATGCATCACCTAAATACACAGAACACACATACAGCGTGAAAATGCAAGCTATAAAGCCAGCTATACCTACAAACTGCTAATGAGAACAATTTATAGCTTGAGTCTTGCCTATATATGACTTTGGTAAGTTAGCAGCATTAGCATCGCTATAATGAAATGCGGATGATTGAGTGACGTCAATTTTTGCTCATTCCGTCCATAATGCACCATTATTGAACCTAACAGTTTTTGTATTGTATATGTAAACCATACTAAACATAACATCCTGTTGGTTGTGCATTCGTCTTGTGATAGATTCCAGACACGTTATGAGCATTATATGAAAATCTTGAACAAGCCCGCTATACACCATAAATTTTCTCTCCTTATTTTCTTGTCGGTATCTGTAATAATTTATCTATAGTTTGTTGTTTGCGTCTCACTTCATTTTTTCATGCCTCAAATCCTGTATACCATCCATTGTCAAATCATAATCCAACTTATGTGGTAAGATACATGGCATAATCCTTTTGCTTACTGAGGTGGTAAGGCTTTCATAAGTTTACAGACTAACTAACTATAGCACTACAATAGACTGGTGTGCCCATGAAAACGGCTGTAAATTGTGCATATTTTCTCATCAGTCTTCTTGTTTGTATTCTACGACGAAAACTTTTTGCATTTTGATTACAAAACGTTTGTGTTTAAAAATGCAGTGCACAATTTGTGTGTGATTTATGCTCTCCATTCATAACGACGACGACGATGATGATATAGGATCTCATGGGCTAGAAACAAACGAAACAGTCTGTTGACTAGCATACATTATATATTGTAGTGTGTAGTTTGTACTCTACTGTGAGAAACAGCTTGTACTATGCAAGAATCTACTCTCATTTCACAAAACTGGAGTGTGCCACTTTAATATTATACATGGCTCCTGTCCGTCCTCTCTCCCTATAACGCACTAACTAATAATGCAAACACACTTGTGAAGACATGCTGATTTATGTGACTCCTTCTGGTTGCTCTTTCGTACCAAATAGTCACAATACAAGGGGCTCTGTTCAAGACACGTCTGGGCTTCACACTTTCTTTACGGTATAGTTACAGGAATTGGTAAAAGCGTCAGTAATTAGCAGCTGTGAACAAATGTGGTTAAAAAATCTCCCCTGACTGCAAAGCATTTTCAAAGTTTAGTACTATAGTTACTAACTAATCAGCGCAAAGTTTAGTTAGATAGGTAGGTAGACAGTAAAATTGAATTCTATACTATAAAGAGCAAAATCTGAACCGAGTTAAAAGAGGAGTTAATCACGATAAAACAGACTAAGCACATCATATGGAAACTAACTATCTACAATGGTATTTATTCCCGCTTCCAGCTCGTTAGCACAGCCTCTCAAGTGGGTTTAAAATATTCAGTTTGTCTATTCCGACAATAAACCTATATTTATTCAAAATTGCTCCCAACTCACGTGTTTATTTAGCTAATTGAGCCTATGCACAACTAACACGAGTCAGGACAGAACAAACAAACAAGTGCCCCATAACTAACTAACTAACTTAACTATAGCTCGCCCACTACCCACTATAGTTTTATCACCTTATTGGTTTTTGTGGAGGTGACCAAAAGGACAGTTAAGAACAGGACCATAAATTAAATTGCTCCTTTTAATGAGCACGATAAACAGTAGAAATCTATAGAGCATGCCAGTGTGCTCTCCCATCCACTCCGTGCCTATAAAACTATCCGGTGAGTTCGTTAGTGTGCAATAAAGCACACCAGTAAATTCAACAGAGACGTTCCCTGTTGTTTTCTGGCTGTGCGAAGCCCTTTATTTATGGCTACTGTGTTGTTCTCCCTGGATCACTTTTCTCTTTCTTTCCCTCTACAAATGATATAACACTCACAAACAAACGTTTGCCCTATGTTTACTTCACGTGTGGCTCCCTTGTTAGTTAGTTAGCAGAGGTCTTCTGGAAATAAGCAAAAGAACGTATGTAGTACATAAGGTTACGTACTACGTCCCACTACATGCATTATACAACACATGAAAGTCTTTTGGATACATATGTATGCATTCATATAGTATAAGAGCATGGAATAAGGTGCATATAGACAAACTGACAATAGATTCCCAATCCCAAGTGATGGGCAGCTATAGCAGACGTACGTGCTTTATTTGTTCCAGGGTCCGTGGAGCCATTATTGTTTAGTGTTATGTACTGCGATGAGCAAAGAAAACGAGCTGAGCAAACTATGGGACATTGGGCATAGAATGAGTGCATCCATACACATTGCCAGAATAGTCGCTGTATATTAGTTTTTATGGTAGTATTCCCAATGAAAACTAAAACTTACACTAACTTTTATTTTAAATACATTTTCCATAGCAATTAAATATGAAAATTTATTTTAAATCGAATCTCTGCTATTTAGTGTAAGATCGCACTAACTTCGATTTAAAATAAATTTTCATATTTAATTGCTATGGAAAATGTATTTAAAATAAAAGTTAGTGTAAGTTTTAGTTTTCATTGGGAATACTACCATTAGTTAGTTAGTTAGGCGTTAATACTGACTGGGTTTGGTTGGTTAGTTGGTGTGTATATAACAGTCCGAAAGAGGAGAGAAAAAAAGATGCAAACAGAATGTATTTCCCATCTCATATTCCTTCAATAATGTATAGAGGTGAAGAGCCGAAGCGTCATTTAGTGCGAATTTTATTATCCCAGCAAGAGGGAAAAAATTCAGTCTCTAGGGAGCCGCTCATGTTTTACTATGGGATAAAATAAGAGAGGGAAAAGGAACTTGGAAATGTTTACTGCATTCTCTTTGCTGGAAAGAAGTTTTTTTCAAGCACGCTTCATCTTAGCTATTTCTTCATTAATTGAATCTTTTGTATGGACGTGGGCTGTATAGCTATGTGTGTAGTCGTTAGTTAGTTAGTTAGGTTTGAGTGACTACGGACTAACTAACTACACAACTATTTGGACCGACTATATACAGTCCATGTGGGATGTATGTGAATGAAAGGAGGTTTTTTTTCTCTTTAACGGCCGTTCTTTTTCAACTACTTTCTTTTCAATTGGTTAGTTGGTGCACGTTACATGAGTTTGCTGTGTGGAATGAAGTAAATAGTTTGTACTACAAGTATATTGCTTAGGAAATAAAATGTGAGTGAAAGTATCGGTCTACATTTCACTCATTTATACAGTCTGTGTATAATAGGCGTTCCGGAAAGTTTACACATTTTATTTCGGAGCGTGAAGCTCACTTAAAGTGACTGCTTTCACATTGTTTCCTTTAACTTGGCTAGTTAGTTGATGGTAATGTACATACAAAGTGCTGAATGCAATTTTCAAAAGTCCGGAAAATTATTTCTAGCGGTGATACAACACTAACTAAAAATTTTACCGATTTTGGCATCTTTAGTTAGTTAGTAAGCAAAAAAAAATAGAGGAAACTGTTACTGTTACTGCGTCACGTACATGCATACAACAATGTGAGTGAAAGCACTTAAAGACAGCAGCAGTCATTCAAATGACATTTTTGAACACTTAAACATTGTTTTTGTATTATTGTGACCAGCTGACAACATAAAATGTCATTAGGCTTGAAACAGGAAATGAAAAAAGTCCCATCTCTGTGAACGGAAGACAAACAGTAGTTTTTATATTCCTTAGAACACGAACTGGGAAAAAAATGTATTTTGACTGCAATAAACCGTTCATTGACAGGTATTACTCAAGTCAAACCACTATAGCTAGTTAGTGAGACAAGTGAAACTACTGGTTAGTTAGTTAGTTAGTCACTATATAGTTGTCACTTTTTGTCAACAGTTTGCCTTACTACAATGTGTCTGGTCTGAAAAATTGGCTTCAATTATGAAACAACAGTTAGTATGTCTCCAGAAGCTTTTGTGTGAAATACACATGCGGATTGGCATGGATATAACTCATAGTGTAACAAGAAGACCAATTCGTTGAAATCGATACAGGAAGGAAAGAAATATTTTTGGTTTGCACGATAGGTAGGATTGGCACGCGTTTACTGGCTAGCTGTAGCTACATGGGAAAATGCATGTATTTTTGTCCGGACTATGTATCATAAATGTGGTGAAAAATGAGTACTTTTTTCGTAGTAGTTTCACGTCTGCATTCCCACTGAATATATAAAAGAATTCAATAGTGGCATGTGACACGCACACTAAAAGCTACCACACCAAAAGACCATCATCAACATCATTTATTATTACGAAGCCGAAGGCTGAGTCAGGTAATTACCAACGGGAGCGCCCTATGCTGCACATGTTAAAGCTAAAATCACCTGAAAACGCAAGATGAAATTTGTGTTAGTAAACTCTGTTTGGAACGG